>OBUW01000027.1_pt1 | contig 135991 bp, 67 predicted proteins | sample 1475761 | NCBI WGS metagenome assembly OBUW01 (sample SAMEA2579908, study PRJEB22360) | human gut metagenome | biome: human gut; feature: human-associated habitat; material: faeces | place: Denmark | collected 2008/2010
CTTAATATATATTATAATATAATATATAAAGAAAGCAAAAATTACAAAAAAAAAATTTTGGAAAAGAAAAAGACAACTTAATCTTACAGATACTTATCTTTATATTTATATTATTCATTACTAGACCTTCTTTTCTTTTTTTCTATATTTTCTATTTGGGATCACTTAGCATATATCAGTCAACTATTCCTTGCCCCTAAAAAAAAAAGACGTTTATTTGCCAATCCACTAACATATTACTAAACTGAAAAAAAAAAAAGAAAGAATTATAAAAAGGAAAATCTACAAGATTCACACAGTCAATCAAGATTCATATTTTAGTTACGTTTTTTTTAAAAATTCGATATAAAACATTCAAACAATTAGTTCCATAATTACTCAGACTCTTTGATATCTATTAGAGAACCATTACTAAATACAATGAACGATTATGGAGGACTAGGTATAGTTCTCGAAGAAGCAGAGAACGAAAACAATCTATCAAATCTAAGTCAGCAACTTAAACAACAGATCCAACAAAAGCATACCAGTATATCATCACGACAATCAAGTATCGTTAGTTTATCGAAAACCATTTCAAGAAAGACATCATCAGCATCATTGACTCAAACACCAGCTTCTCTTACTACAGATAATGAAAGACTACCACATCCTGAGATCCAGTCACAACAGCAAGAACTTGACAATGAAAATGATCATGACAACGAAGAAGATGATGAAGATGACGACGACGACGACGATGAGAGAGTCACCAGAGGTTCGCGAAAAAATTCAGCCTCCAAAATTACGACGGAGATTCTATTGCCACCACTACCTGGTGCACTTGAAGATCTAATTACGACTACACCAGTTGCAGTGAATTCATTTACGTCCAATGGTTGTGATGACAGTGTTTCCACTGGTTCAGATAATACTTCACATGAAAGCTTCAATTTGGGAGAGTTTAACCAAATTTATCAACATTCAAAATCGACATTTTCCAACTCGGCTTTGAATTCTCCGAATTTGTTATTGAACCAAACCAATTTACACGTTTTCCCAAGTGTTTCTAAAAATGGTATCAACGATTTTTCAACCAGTTCTAATGGTGGGACTACGAACAATGTAACAACACTACCACCTCCAACAACTAACACAACTACAACATCCACAGGGAATGAGAAAACTAGTCCGTTAAAAAGATTGAAAAACGGGATTAGAAAGCTATCCCTCACTTCAATCACTAGTAGCAATAACAGCAGTAGTTGTTCCACCCCTACCGGTGCCAAGTTCTATGCCAGCACCACCACCACCACCACTAGTCCAGCCAACCCTATTCCATTACGTCCAATTTTGAGTCCTATACAAGTTGTTAAGCCACCACAGCCACTGCATTCTGTCTCGTCGTCAACATCAGCCGATTCATCCTTCTCTTCTAAGTTTGAACGAGCTCGTGCGTCGAGTCAAGGAACAACAATATTTACTCCTGTGACTCCTCCAGTTACTACTTCTCCTGTTATAACCATTGGTGAAGATTTAGATTGCACCAAACGGACATTATCCAAGATTGAACAATCTTATTTCGACTCATTGACTTCACAAACAGTTAATTCAATTGAAGAATTGATTACAGTTGAAGATTTATTGAATTACCTGCAATATTTGATTCAACAACGAACAGCTTTAGATGATGTTTTCCAGAAAACAAAGGAAAAATTACAAGCAAGTGGTTGGTGTTCTAATCACGATTTAAACAATTTACAATTGCAGCAAGATTCGTCTCGTTGTCAAATTGATACTTCATTATTGAAAATTGAAGAACGTTTAAATCGTGAGTTTTCCTGTTCAGTATTGGGGAATAATACTCCTACTAACCCATCAAAGAGTGGCTCGACCACTGCTACTCATTCTAAACAGAACTCTATTACAAAGTCATTAGCAGGTGACGATAGCAGAGAACCAATGGTTAGTCCAAGTTTAAAAGTTTTAGAAAGTAGATGTGTTTCATTCACAGAATTTTAAAAGTTTATTAAGACTGGTGTTTTTTTCTACACATTAATGACAGTTATTTTGTTTTGTTTTTACGTTTATGATTGCCTTTTATTTTGATGATTTACAAAGGTGGATATATATCCACCACCATGATGTTTATTTGATGAAATTGTTCCAAAGTTATTTTTGTATTGTTTTTGTTTTGTTTTATGAGAGTTTTTTTTATCCAACTTGGTGTTCAACTATTATTGTTATTATTATTATTATTATTATTATTATTATTATATTTTATGGGGGTATCGGTTTCCATTCATTCATTCATTTAATTTTTCACATTCATTTGTCTTTTTATTATGTAAAGGTTTATAGAGTTTTTTTTATTATTATTACAGATTTAAAATATATCCAACATTTTCATGTCAGTCATAATTTTATGGCAATTCACTGTAGTCAAAAATTACAATAAAAAAAAAGGAGGAACTGGGGAATGGAGGTGCCTGGATGTTCCCCAATCACAGCATGATGGAGGTTTAGGGGGGGGAGAGGACACTTTATTATTATTTCTAGAGATCCAGACCGCCTGAAACCTTGCCTCAATCTTTGTGTGTGTGTGGTGGTTATTTTTTGTTTTGATTTATTATTCTTTTAGGTCCGGGCCAAGTCTTATTCTGGTTAATCCGTGAGTCAATTAGTAAATAATTTATTTGTCCCGCCTGTCTGGTCGATGAATATGCAACATTAGTTATAGAACTAATCTAGTTAACTAATTTATCTACACTAAAACATATAACCATCATCACTGATAACCACTCTGCACGGATTAAACATTGAGAAATAAATAATGTTGTTGTTCATGGAATTCCAAAAATATTTGACTAAATTATAAAAAGTGGTTGGTCTCAATGACAGCCCCCTTATAATCAGGAATCTTTGAAGATATATCATGAATTAGCAATACAAGACAATTACGACGATTGATGATGACAATATTAGATAGAGACTGTAATACTTGTCTTCAAGACATGTCTCGTCTCATACTCTTAGACACACCAAGCAACATATTGTTGCAGTGTATGTCGAAAACCCACCCGTAGTAATGCAGACTTTCGGAATGAATAATAAATAGGAGAAATTATATGCAGGTGGGGTTGTATTTAGCCGTAAAGCTTATGGTAGATTACACCATCCAATCAACAACAAGAAATTGTGGTTCTTTAAATTAGAGTATTTCCGGATTCAGTTTCTGGTTCCCATCCAGATATGTATTAGTAGAGTTTATATCCAAGCTTGATGCAATAAGTATTAACTAATTATACTTTTTTAACAAAGTTAAAGTGTGGTGGATTTTTTAAATCATTTTTTGTGTTTTTTTTTTGACCTATTAGTGTAAATGGCTTCAAAAAAATGAAAAAAAAAATTTTTTTTTCACTACTCAAGCTCATCGCAGTAGTAGTAATAAATTTTCATTTTCATTTATGTAAGATATATCGAAAAACCAGAATCCAAGAATGCTATATATATAAATAAAAGAGTAAACTTAGTATGAGGAGTTCTTCGATTGTTTCTTTGATCTAGCATTCTTTTCCCCTCCACTTCATTCATTGATATAAATGGTGCAGTGAATAGAATGCAATTTCGTATCAAAGAAAGAAAGAAAAGAAGGGAAAAACAAAGTAAAGAAAAAAAAAATTTCATAGTGAAGAAAACTATTTATACTACAAAAATTGATTTGGTGGGTGCGTGTAGGTTTAGACAAAAAAAAAATGGTCGTGGGTGAATTTCCAATTCTAGCTGTATTGAGAATTTATAGCCCTAAATAACTAAAATAATTGCTGCTGGCCTCTCCCTTATCTAATGCAAAAGCAAGAAAACCACTATATCCTGGCATCTATACTCTCTACATGGGAACTGTATCCACAATTGACTAATATTTCATTTATTCTCATCCCTGCAGCTTTTAGCTTATACTTTGCAATGACTAAATTTTGGCCATTGTTGAACCAGGAAGACAAGCAGCAATTGAATAAATTGAAATTCAGGGATAGATGATAATGACTAACTAATAATTTGAACAATTGGTAATAGATTTTAGACTCTAATCCAGAAGTCTATCCTTGTTACGGCATATATTAGCATTATTGATTGCTGGTGCATAAACAATGTAGATTAATCACCTCCTTTGAAGTTTAGTTAAATCGGGATTAACATGTGTTATTTGCATCTAGTTTATCTTGTATCCTTTAATTTATCGGCAGGTTTATTATCACGAATTATTTTTACTTTTGATAACTCTGCAGTTCCCATAGTAGTATATTTTCTTTTTTATTGGTTGCTAAACCTGTATAGTAATTGCAATGTGTCTAACATTATTCATGGCGGCAGGAGATAATATGCACACTTGTTTCTACACTTTGAACAACCAGTTGAATTGAATTTATGAATTGCTATTAACTAACTTTTGTCAGAATGCTTGATATGCCTCACGAAAGCTAATGTATTTAACAATTAGTACATGGTTAGTGGATCGCAATTGAACTATTACTGTGCTAGTGGATTAAAGTTAGCAAAGATCACTTCCATTTCTCCTCGGTTCTGCCAAATTCTTCTAACAAATACTTTACAATAGTGCAAATTAGTATAAAAGTCTAGCGGAGCTTGATAAAAGTGGGCGTGAAAACCCACATCTTTGTCACCAATATTAGTAGTGCTTACTTACTTGTGCCTCCTATATACAGGTGTTGACTAACATTTATGTTACTAAGGGACAAGAAAAAAAAATCTTTATACCAACTGAACAAACTACAAATAAACAGCCAATGAGGTGGAAACCATTTACCTATAAATGATCTTTAAACGATACCTATTCAAAGGAAAACCAAAACCAAAATTTATAGAAAAAACTGAATTCCATCATGAGTATTCCATAAGACCCGATACATTTGCATTTAAAGTACCATCTACGACGAAAAAACTCAATCCATTACAATCAATCTACCGTTATGCAACAAATTTTCCATTTGATCAAACACCAGACACGGTTTATAATTCGTATCCCATGACAAATTCAACAAAACTAGCTAGACTTAGCCATCGACCTTCTCGAGTGAAAATGACCACAGGTGATTTCATTGAAGATTCATTATATCATCCGAAGTATGGGTATTTTTCACAACAAGTGGAAATCTTTCAACCAGAAAAACCATTTGATTATAATAATATTGAAGATATTGACGAATTTATGGATACCTGGCATAAATCATACGAAAGATACGACGTGATAACACCTCCGGCGTTGCCAGCGCCCAACTCTTCTTCAAAATTTGCTTCCATGGCGCATGCAATCCAACAACAAGATAGTCAAGTTGCTCCTAAATATAGAAAATCGTTACAATTGTGGCATACACCGACTGAATTGTTTCATCCGTATTATGGAGAAGCTTTGGCAAGATACATTCTTGTTAATTATAAGCTAAATGTTTATCCTTATAACGATTTAATTATCTATGAAATGGGCGGTGGTAACGGGACTTTGATGTGTGATATATTGAATTACATACGAAAACATCAACCTGAAATTTACGAAAAAACGCAATATAAAATTATTGAAATTTCAAGTCAGTTGGCCAGTAAGCAAATGAAAAATGCATTGGATAACAAATTGACTTCTCAGGGATTAGATTCTTCTAAATTGGAAATTTTCAATAAATCGATATTTGAATGGAAAAAAGTTGTTGATGATCCTTGTTTTTTCATAGCATTGGAAGTGTTTGACAATTTTTCTCATGACTTAATACGATACGATAACGACACTGGTAAACCATACGAAGGGAAAGTGGTTATTGATGAAAACGGCGATTTTTTTGAGTTTTTCACACCTGAATTGAGTTATTACTCGAATGCATATTTGAATTTAAGAGAAAATAGTAAATATTCGGTCTTGAAACAATCTTCAAGTGTTGGTGGGTACTTGTCAGCGTTGAAAAGTTTCTATAGTGATGATGTTCACCCATTATTACATTCATCGGCCAAATTGAAATTGAAAAACACGATATTGCCATACGATAGTAATTTGACACCAGGAGAATTCATCCCTACTAGATTATTACAATTTTTCCAGATTTTAAAGCATCGATTCCCTAACCACTCCTTGATTTCGTCAGATTTCAATTATTTGCCAAAAACCATTCCTGGTTGTTTCAATGGTCCTGTAGTACAGACAGTTTTACAGAATCGAATGGTTGACGTATCAACTTATATGGTTCACCAAGGATACTTTGATATCATGTTTGCTACTGACTTTAACATAGCAAGCGAAATGTACAAACAGGTCACATCAAGAGTTCCTCGAGTGGAATCGCACCATGATTTCCTCGAACAGTGGGCTGACACCGACATAACCACTACAAAAACAGGAGAGAATCCAATGTTGGATTTTTATAGAAATGTTAGTTTTATGGTAAGTTAACTTGTATATATGTATTTAAAATTAAATCACTTTTAAAGTTAGAATTATGGTATGTAAAGAAATTGAAAAAGGGCAACGAAAATAAATAAATTTGTAGGTGGTGGATATGATTAGGTTTGGCTGTAAGTAGGGTTTTTTTTTTCTTGTTTGTCATCTATTTTAAATCAATAAAGTTACCCAAGAATCCGGTTAATCCATCCAACGTTATGTTATCAGAGGTGACACCTGGACCCAATTCGGAACCAGTAACAGAATTGAGAATCCCTTCGAAGATACTACTAGTAGAATCAGAAATGTTTGGATAAGAAAAGTTGGTGATTCTGGAAGTCTTTTTGCATCCCTTGACGACTGGTTCACCGTCAAATCTTGCTTCTAACCATGTTATAGCTGCCGGGGCCCCAACAATAGTTTCGGTGATATGGCCATTTAATAAATCCTCAGAAAATTCAAATGAGTTGATCCCCCAATCACACCAATTTTTATAAGTGACATGGACGTTACTGATTGGAACAATGGAATCCAATGCACCATGGTATACAAAAATTGGAATATCTGGTAAATAATCTTTATCCATTTGCATCAAATTGTTTTCCAGAATAGTCTTGTTAACCACCTCTTCTTTAAGTAATCCATAACCTCCAGGGAAAGCTCTATCATCGCCAGTGAAGTATTGGTCTTCAGCAAAGTAAAGAATAGCACCTCCAATACAATGTTCAGTACCTTGACGCAAATTGTCAGTAGCAGCTTTGGAGACTTTTTGGTAAAGTATTTCTTTGAATTCGGGATACTCATTAGCTAACCCACTCAAGGCATTTGGAACCAATCCAGCAAATAATGTACCATCGGTTGCTTCGGCAGTGGCAGTAATATTAGTGACAAACCCACCAAGGGCAGCACCAATCAAATTTTTCTTCAATTCTGGAGCATACTTAGGTTGTAATGCAGCAGCCCAACCAGAAGCTAATGAACCACCAGAGTATCCCCACATGGCGACTTTTGCATCACTCTTGATCCCAGTGAATTTGTTGGATTTTAGAATAGCTCTAATGGAATCTAAAGTGGCTTTCCCAGATTGTCTACCAACAGTAAATGTGGATTTTGGTCCTTCATAATCAGGACTGACAACGTAATAACCTTGCTTCAACATAGGTACCATTAAAGCCATATCAATTTGAGTAGCCACAGTTGACCAAGGGGCACCATATTGCATACCGTAAGAAGGTGAACATTCAATATTTGCAGAATCTTCAAAAGTTTGATAAGAAAGGACTTTGGATGGGTCGGCGTTGTACGGTTCGATAACTGTGGTAACAATTGTTGTTGCATTTCCAAATGAATCTTCAGATCTAACTAAAAGCTGCCAGGAGTTCTTAATATCGATCTCAAAAAACATACTACTGAGTTTACTGGGAGTTTTTCTCAACTTTAAGATTTCTCCCAATTTAGCTGACTCATACCCATCAGGAGCAGTATAGAAGTCGTCCACAAGGGGTGACTTTACAGTCAAGGGGGAGGCGAATATTAATGATATGAAAGCAAGGAAAACAGCAATACCTCTCATTATTGTTGGTGATGGTGGAAGGAGGGGTGAAGTTGATGGAAATGGATTGTTTGATTAAACTTTATAAATCTAGATTTTAAAATCTTGTCCAATATTGTATCTATTTATATGGTGAAGTTTATTTTTACTCGACAGATCTTGTCAAAACCGAAATTAGTGTTTTTTTAAAACAAGGTACAGTGACATGAGAAGGTGATGACAAGAATTTTCCTTTTTAGGTTAATGAAGTGGCGGAATCGGAAGACATTTGGTTTTTAAGTTTCGGATATCCATAATCAAAAGGAGATTTCTGACTAAATTGGACTAATTTTGAATCAACGGAAAAGGAATATAATCCTGGTAGCTAACAAAACATGGGTGAGGAGATATTCAATATTGTTAATCTTTAGTTTACGCGAAGGTCTGGTCCAAAAGATTACTGTTTTGGGAAATGTTGCAAAAGCGAGAAATTAGTGGGAAAAAAATATAATAAAAGGAAATCTTACCATATTTCAAATACTTTTAAAATACTGTTAAGTCCTTGAAGTGAATGTGATTTTTATTTTCCTTTTCCTATGGTTATTATAGATATATACTCAAGTCATAATGGGTCGAGTTACTTTCATATACAAAGTGGGACCATTCATTAATTCTGCAGAAAAGTTTAGAACAATGTTTTTTATTTTCTGTTTTGGTTTTAATTTACTCCTGAAGAATTAAGATTAAGTGATCTCGTATTGTTACGAGTCTAGTCTTCTTCATGACAGACGCATGCCAAGTTGAATGTAAGTTACATTATGTGCTACATTCTATGGTCAAAGGGGTACCTGGAAAGAATCATATATAATTTTCTGTAGATAAAATTACACGAGGCAAAAAAAAAAACAATTGGGACTAATTTTGTACCTTGAGTATTCGCTTTTGTCACCTAACGCAGGTTCTTTTTTTCGAGAGTTTCGACGTACAACATGTGCTGGGAATGTTTCTACTACACTCTTTCCGTCCATGGTTGTTCTTTTTTTGTTCTATATACCACATTTCGGGAAAACTGCTTTTTGTGAAGCTAAATTATTATGTTGTCCATATCTCATCATCTTGGATAATTTACTTGCAAAACCCTGTCAAAATCAGTAAATGAGTTTCAAGAAAAAACCATTGAGCATTTTGACTGGGGTACGAAAACACAAAAATAAATTATGAGCCCAGAATTGTGGTTGATGTTGTTCAACAGATTTTGTAAAATGAAGTGACATTTTTCATCAATATAAAATATTCCAGTGATACTACAGGAGTAAGTCTAGTAGTTTATACTGTAGCTGTACATAACCAGATTCTAAAAAAGTAATTGTAGTTTCATAAATTGCGGGGTTTTTCACTATCTTCATTGTAAACTAAAAATTCCTTCTACAAAATATTTAATACCAATAAAGTATATTCAAAATCAAGTACAAAATTATCTAAAAAGAGAAATTACAGATCTTTTGTTCAATTAATTTGTTTGTCCTCAGCTAAAAACTGGAGGTCATTTTAAATATATTTTCTAATATAAGCGAAAAATTTATTGCTAATAGATTTATCAGCGTTAACTCCCGATCCTAAGTTAACCCCGAAAATTGTTTTAGAAATACCCTCAAAGTAAATTCGAATTGTAATTGAAATACCCGGGTATAACACGTTTGAAGACCTGATTGTACGTTGACATCCATTAACAGCAGGTTTGCCAGAAAATCTTGCGTCAATCCATGACAAAGCAGCAGGGGCCCCAGTAAATGTTTCTGCTAAATGACCTGCCAGCAAATCTTCAGCAAATTCTAGTGACTGGATTCCCCTGTCACACCAAATCTGATATTGAGCATTGGCATCTTTAATGGGAATAATCTCATCTATGGTTCCATGATAAATCAAAACAGGGACCTGGGGTAAATAGGTTTTGTCCAATTTTAACAACAAGTTGTCTTCGATGGTTTTGTTAAAAACTTCATCTTGTAAAAGTCCCCACCCTTTTTCAAAAGCCCTGTTTTGCCCAGTAAAGTATTGACTCATCGGATAACCAACAAGCGAAGCAGCCAAGCAATTTTGTGATCCTTTTTCCATAGTAGATCTAGCACTGAGCTTAACTTCACCATACAATCTCTTTTTGAAATCGGGATATTCGTTTGCCAACCCATTCAAAGCAAGTGGTATAAATCCAGAAAACACAGTTCCATCAACAGCTTCAGCCACAGCAGTAATATTAGTAGCAAATCCACCAACAGCAGCACCTATTAAATTTTCCTTCAACTCTGGGGCATATTTCAGCTGTAAACTTATTGCCCAGCCAGTAGCCAAAGACCCACCAGAGTATCCCCACAAAGCAACTTTGGCAGTTTTTTTAATCCCTGAGAAGGCTCCCGTTTGTAATGCTGCCCTGATTGAGTTTAGAGTTGCCTTCCCAGACTGTCTACCTACTGTGAATGTAGATTTTGGTCCCTCATAATCAGGGATAATAACATAATAGCCGTTTTGTAATAGAGGGACAATTAGTGTCATATCAATTTGAGTAGTCACTGTTGTAGCTGGAGACTTGAATTGCATCCCTTATGAAGGTGAGCAGTCAATATGAGAGGCATCTTCCCAACTTTGATAAGAAACTAGTTTTGAAGGGTTTGCATTCAATGGTTGAATAAGGGTAGCAACAAAAGCATTTGGATTTCCAAAAGAGTCTTCGGATCTGATTAAAAGTTGCCAAGCGTTTTTAACAACAATGGGTAAATATAAACTACTAGGAGCACTGGGGGTGTTTCTAATTTTTAAGATATCACCTGGCTTAGCAGTTGCAAACCCAACGGGAGGTGAATAAAATGAGTCTTTGCTGGGTGGCGTCAATCCTATCAAGGAAGCAAAAATGCTTGATAAAAAAGCAAGGAATATTAACAAGGTTTTCATGAACTGAGATATTGAAACGTATGGAAAGAAAGTAGAGGGAAATGAAAAAGAGAGAAACCTTTTGATGGGCTCTTCTATGTTTTTATACTTGGAATGAATGGGAGTGAATGGCTGAGGCTGTTCAAAAGAAGTGGGTGTGAAATTAAGATACTGTTTCTATTTAAATTAATCAAGCTATGAAATTTTGGGGGGGTAAATTAAAACACCAAAAGTTCATGACAATGGAAGAAAGTCAAAATCGATAAGAGCTTTGTATTTGTACTCTTGAATCTGCTATTGAATGACATTTTGGCATTTTTAGAAATCGGTATCTCTGAAAAGTTTCTACCTTGGGAAATGTTGCAAAAAAAAAATAAGCATGGTACAAAATAATAATAAAAATAATGTGTGATAAGATAAAGAATCAGTTGAAAATCAAAACCTTATCCCTACATGATATAAGAACCAAGAAAATTATTCACATCTCTGATCGCAAAACAAAGCATTATATAAAATTATATCATCTTTTAAAATGTCATAATGAGTTTTGAAACAATTTGCATTCCTGTGATGATGACACTAATCACAGGACTGAGGGTTTTGGTAAAAAAACACCCTAGTTAAACTACACATATAATGCTTAACTTTTCTTATCACTACACCTCATCACTAATGAAGCGGTTTTAAAGTTTATCAAGTCTGGGCAATAAATTAAGTGACATAATGGGAAACTCCAGAAAATTACTAAACCATTACATATTGCTTGAAGGAAATGCAATCAAATTTCAATGACATATTTGTTGTGGTTTCTCCAAAACTTAAAAAGTCAAAACCATCTTTTTTGTGTATATCTGTTAAAGGGAATTTTTCTTTAGCTCTTAATAGGAAGTGCAACGATATGAGACATGTTAGGCTGTTGTGTGTTTAGCAGAAGAGTAATATAGATGCAATCATTTGATTTATCATAATAATCAGTTAACTCGTTAATTTCCTATATATTGATTTTTTTTTTCAATGATACAATGTTACCTATATATTTAAAATACATATAGTCACCTGTGACTAAACTAGGTATGATACAAGCTACGTAAACCATTTACAGAAACATCATCAGAAGTAACACCTGAGCCCAATTTCGATCTCAAGATCGTTTGATATATTCCTTTGAAGTACAGTGCAGCAGATTCCGAAATGTTGGGGTACAAGAAATTCGATGCCCTGGTGGTGAACAGACACCCTTCAACTGCAGGCTTTCCTGCAAATCTTGCATCTATCCACGTTAAAGCTGCTGGTGCTCCAACCACTGTTTCCGTTGTATGACCATTCAGTTTATCTTCAGAAAACTCAAATGATCCAATTCCCCAATCACACCAATTCTTATATATCTTAATCGAATCCTTGATAGGAATGATTTTATCAATTGTCCCATGATAAACAAAAATAGGGATCTGGGGCATATGTTCTTTACTCAAGGCAATAAGCAAGTTGTCTTCTAAAGTTTTGCCAATGGTTTTATCTTCCAACAATGACCATCCTTTTTCAAACACTCTTCTTGGACCTGTGAAATATTGATACATTGGATAACTGATAAGTGATGCAGCCAAACAATTCTCTGCACCTTTTTGTAAATCAGCTTTGGCACCAGGTTTAACTTCTTCGTATAATCTCTTTTTAAAATCAGGATACTCATTTGCTATACCGTTCAATGCAAGTGGTATAAACCCAGAAAAGACTTCACCATCAACTGATTCAGCAATACCAGTAAGGTTAGCGGCAAATCCACCTAAGGCAGCGCCAATCAAATTATCTTTCAATTCTGGGGCATATTCTGGTTGCAAAACTGCAGCCCAACCACTGGCAAACGATCCTCCAGAATACCCCCATAAAACAACTTTCGCGTCATCATTAATACCAGAAAAATCTTTAGTTTTCAAGACAGCTTTGATGGAATCCAATGTAGCTTTTCCTGATTGTCTTCCTACGCCAAATGTAGATTTGGGACCTTCATAATCTGGAAGAACAACATAATAACCACTCTTCAATGGAGGAACTATAAATGTCATATCCAATTGGGTAAGTATTGTGCTTAATGGAGCCCCAAGTTGCAGACCATATGATGGGGAGCAATTAATGTTGGAAGCATCTTCCCAATTCTGATACGACACGACCTTCGATGGATCGGCATTCTTGGGTTGAATGATGGTTGTGACAAAAGCATTTGGGTTACCAAAAGAATCTTCCGACCTGACCAAGAGCTGCCATGAATTTTGAACGTCAATAGGTGCATATAAGCTACTTGGCTTATTAGGTGATTTTCTTGTTTTCAAAATATCCCCTGGTTTGGCAGCTTTAAAACCAGCAGGTGCTTTGTAAAAATCATCTTGGCTGGGTGGCTTTAAACTGAAAAGTGATGCAAATATTGTTTGCAACAAACTCAAAAATAAAATTAAATCTCTCATTTGTAAAATAATTTAATCAAGCAGATATATAAATACATGGTTAGTACTGGGGAAGCTGACTTTATTTATATATACTTGTTCCAAATGAAAATCTAAATATCCTTATTTAATGTGTTTGTTTTTGGACTGAGAAATAACATTCAATGTTTGCATATTAAATAAAAAACTTTCATTGGCTGATTGCTTGTTTCTTTTCAAAAGCAATTGACCATTAAAGATATAAACTCGAACCCTCCAAATTTGAACTGGGGATTACTCAAAACAATTCGTTCTCTCTCTTTAAATAAATAGGAAAACGAAAACAAACAGAAAAAGGAACCAGCATGGATTCAAAGTTATCAATTGTATCTGTGGCCCTTATGGGTGTTTTGCTATCTCAAGCATCATTCATTATCAAGATTTGGCATGTATGGACATTGTTGAGCATGTGGTGAAAAGAAACCAGGTGTGAAAAAGATAAACAAAAAAGGAAGAGGGTGAAAAAAAAAATAGAACATTTTGCAATTGATTTCTTTTTCATACAAAAAACTGAAACTGGCCATAATATATTGCTGTTAAACACAATATTATACATAAAACTTTATTTAATATAGTTTGTAATATATGGCATTGTCTGGATCAAGTAAAACAATTATTATATGGAAGGAGAATGGGGTGTTTGAATTGATGTATGCTCCAACCAGAGGCTTGAACAAAGTATAAAGTTTTAAAGTTATTTTCACTTCCTTGTGCTTGATTATACTGATAAGACAAGGTTAATGAAACTTTGTGCCAAGCTAAATAAATGAACATTAGAATATTGGAGTTGTGTTAACCTATAGTGGGTATTTCATTTAGTTCTAGGACTTAACTGTACGAGCCATGTGTACATTTGTGGTACGATTATTTTGATATTTACTGAGCACTCGTAGTTTTGATATTGGAACTTTTTCAAAGTTGAGCTGGAATCATAGTTTTTTTTAAAGTTTTTGCAACTTTAGACAATCATTCATTATTGAACTTGGGTATCTGTGGAATGCTGCGTATTCGTTTATAGAACTTTCTCTTAAATTCGTTTGGTTCACTCTTTTGTGTATGCATGGTCCTATTTCTAGCCAGTTTGAAGTTTTCAATTCTTTTACTGTTTACCATATTGGAAGTTCGTCAAATAAGAACACTCAATTAGAATTGTATTTTAGTTTTCACAGTACCAGTGACTGTATTTATAATCAGTTATGAATTGTATTGCTAAATGTTTACGTGGTTGAGATCTATCTAAAGCTGAATTGCAATATCCTCTTCCCTTTCGCCCGTGCTGGTTAGGAAACAGTTTTCAGCAGTGACGGTCAGCAGTGAACCAGATGTTTTGTGGAGAAATCACAATCAAAGGAGTTCATTGGTTGAAGAACAGCTATATTACGACCAGAAGCTTAAATGAAAGGAGTGTTTGCAAACATAAAGCTACATCTAGAAATAAAGTTGTCATTGGCGTGCATGTGCCGTATTTTGTCATTGATATGAAATGGTTTCAACGATGTCTTTTAACATTTTGCATTAGTTTTACAAGTAGAGGTTGAGTTTTTTGCGAGTCACAAGGGATAATTTTGCTTGTCTATTGGAGCTTTGTTTGTTAAAGTATCAAATTTACAATTCTTGGAACCAATAATTTCAGTGTCGCATAAGAAGTAGGCGTCTATTCCTTTGTAATTTGGAGTAACATTAACAATTGAAAGGGATTTTTGTTTTTAAGAGTAGCACTGCGTATTGCTCACACCACCACCACCTCCCATCTATCCAATACAGTAGCAATCTCACTAGTACTTTCGCGTTTGTTAATTCCGCCCCTTTGCGGTTAAACAAATTTCGTGAGACAATACAAAAATTCTAATGAACAGGAAAACCTCGCACTTTCTTTCGTTCGATTTTTTTTTCTTCCATTGTTAAATTCTTCATCTTTGCTTTTTCTTTGTATCACTTTAAAAGAGTCCTTTCCCATTCTTCAGCTTTTTTTCAGGATATTGCTTCACCCGAATTGAACAAGAGTGGTTCCATCTGGTTATTCTTTTTTCCTTATTTAAGAATATATGTTTATTTAGAAAGATTTTATACTTTTGAAGTATTGGCTCAACCCATTTAGAATAGTATAAAGAACTTCAATTATTTCCCAGAACTGTTGCACTTTTTTCTCCTTTTACAGCCAAAAGCATCGAACAACAAATTAAATTTCAACCAATTAATTAGCAAGAAAGTTGTATAATACGTGTTCCATAGCTGTGAGATATAAGATTTCAATTTCAGTATCACATAAATCATTCTGTTAGTTTTCAACCTTGAGTTTTTTACTTTTTTTTTGGAAGGGATAAATATCAACCGCAGGGCTAAAGAGTATTAAATTAAGCTTTTATATATGTATTCCCAAAGCAGAAACTTTCACAACCACAATACACACTTCAATGAGTGTATGTTTTTTAACCCGGAGACACCTCAGCAAATTTGTCCAAGAGTGTGGTTAGGACCATACAACGCGTTGATAAACAAAACAGATAATTATGACAGCAACTTCCTAGTTGAGCACAATATCAAGATAATCATCAACTGTGGGACAACATTGCAGTTCCTTGATTTGATTGAAAACAATAGAGATGTGTCGGTCCCATCTGATGTATTAATTTTAAGTTTGGATCCTTTCTTTCAGAGCCATGATGAGCTTGCTGTTAACTTTGTCCAAAAGTATAGTCGAATATTGACAAACTACTTGAACTACTTTTATAAAAGTAATCCAAATGCTGCCAAATTGATTGAACAACTACCGAACTCAACTGATCGTATCCAGATATCATCACCTATATTGTGTGGGACAAACTTGATGATGCAATTTTTCAGTCTAATTAAGTTGATTGATTTATTCAAACTGGTCAATCAAGAGATGGAAGTTTTAATCATATCACAGGATGGCAACGATAATTTGCTGACAGGACTTATGATTGCGTACTTGATGGATACTTATCGCTACAATTTATTGAATTCATTCAACATGATCAAAAGTAGAAGACCGTCGATTTACGATTGGTCAAGTGTTGAATATGACGCTTTGTTGAAACAGTTTTATGCTCAGATTTGTGAAACAAATTGCCCTACTTCAATGGACACAATCAAGAGATCATCGCAGGAAGATGACAATGAGGTGTTAGCAGGTGGAGACAGAAAGAGAAGATTTTTGAATTAGCGTTTTCTGATTTCATTGTATGTACAGTATTGTATTATTCTAGAATATATATATAAAAAGGAATTAGTTAGGAACCTCTAATCCGACTTTATTTGCAGTTTTAGAGACATTGTCAGCCTGGCTCATAAGCAAACCTGGATTGTATCTTGTCAATAACTCAAAATATTCTCTTTGATTCTTTAGATATTGGTGGACGTTATTCAAATTGTTTAACTTGTACTCGTGGGGTAATTTCTCATTGGTGATATTTTCAGTTATACCATTTAAACTACTTTTATTTTGCAATTCAGCTTGATGTTGGAATTTGTCTTTTGATAAATCGGCCAATTTGGTATCGATATCTTTTATTGCCAGGATTTCACCTTTGCTTAGTTTGACTTTCTTCAAGTAGTTGTAATATGTTCTTGTCTTTTCCAATTCAGCTTTTGAAAGAGATCTGGCTGTACTATTATCATACTTTAACAATTCTTGAGTTATATTTTTTTGTAATTGTTTCAAATTTGGAAATTGTTTCGTAAAGATTGACATGATTATGGGACAATGATGTCTGTTACTTAGTATATCTTTTGGAGATCGTTAAACTCCAAAAAAAAATTGATGTATCATTCTTCTCAGTATGTCAGTATTGACCCAGTTTGCACGACCCGTTTCAATTGGTAGTTAATTTCTTAACATATGAGTTTTTATATATAATGAAGACGAATATAATTACTTGTTGTTAGTTTGGGGTATCGATAGAAACCATAAGCAGTGTATCTAGTCAGGGTTTTTGAATTGGTGTTGTCTTCCATAAAAAGGTGTTAAAATAGAGTTATTAGTTTGATTTACAGTTTTTTGTTTCATTTTTGCTCTTATTTCAATAGAAAAAAATGTTAACAGTATTGAGTTTCAAAACCAAGCTATTCTTCAAAGAGAAAAGATACATTAGCATCTAATGATTTTATCAATAGTATACCACGAATAGGTTTTTCATCAACAACAAAACGTAAATACACTTTTCTCAATAGAGTTGCAAAAATCTATGCTCATTGTTTTACCTCATCAAGTTCCGAAATATCCCTGTTCACTTTTCTTTTCTTTCTTTTTTTTTTTTGGTTCCACTTACAAATTTAATCCGAAAACAGACGGAGTTGTTGGACCAATGAAATTGCACCAATTCTCTCGGTACCGACAAAGCAACCACCGGGAACCTGTAACTGAAAAGTATATAACCGATTTCTACAAATGCCTCTATGAACACAACAACAACAACAACAACAAACAGTATACTATAAATTTATTTCTCGATATAACCACATTATGAAACAGCATTTTATTTCACTGCAACCTGAATGGAACTAAGTTGTGGTTCATTCTGTTCAATAAACTGTGTAGTTCGGAGAGTAAAAATTGGCAATGGACTTTTCAACGACAGCATTAATAGTAGAGGACTTTTTTTTTCTCTTTGTTTTTGTACCCCAAATCTATTTTTTTTTTTTCTTATGGCTCCTCTGCCTTCAAGAAAATGCAATGAACAATCAAATATTGAGAACATCACAACAATTTTTTTTTGTCTACATATTCTTCTCCCTGGATACCAAGAGCTTATTCACAGCATCTATTAACTAAATTTAATATCTATTCCGCAATGTTAAGAACCGTTATTGCTCAAAAGGTATGTTGAATTTGTCAGCTGCAGCTATTATCAATGGTTAATGCAAGTCCATCGTTGTCGTTGCTCGGAGAAATAAAGTCCATTGAATTATGGATCTCTGCTCTGAATGACCGACAAAAAAAAACATGCAAATCAGGAACCAATTTGGCCATAGCTTCCAACTCATGGATAATGGAAACATTAAAATTACATTCATACTAACTATTCAAATATTATATAGAACTCCATTCGTTCTTTGGCCACTTTTGCATCTCCAGAAGCCGTTTTACCAAAGAAATATGGTGGCAGATACACTGTTACTTTGATTCCAGGTGATGGTGCTGGTCAAGAAATCACTGATTCCGTCAAACAAATTTTCAAATCCCAAAATGTCCCAATTGACTGGGAAGTCGTTGAAGTCAGTGGTGTTGAAAGTGAAACCGGTAAAAGTCATGGTGTTGACGAAGCTGTCGAATCTTTAAAGAGAAACAAAGTTGGTTTGAAAGGTATTTTGTATACATCCACCGGTAAATCTGCCAAATCATTGAATGTTGCATTGAGAAAAGAATTAGATATCTACGCTTCATTAGTTTTAATCAAGAACATTCCAGGTGTCAAAGGTATTTACGATGGTATTGACTTTGCCTTGGTCAGAGAAAACACTGAAGGTGAATATAGTGGTTTGGAACATCAATCATACCCAGGTGTTGTTGAATCTTTGAAAATCATGACAAGATTCAAGTCCGAAAGAATTGCTAAATTTGCTTTCGATTTCGCTTTGAAAAACAACAGAAAATTGGTTACTGCTATCCACAAAGCTAACATTATGAAATTAGGTGATGGTTTGTTCAGACAAACTGTTAAAGATGTCGGTCAAGACTACCCAGGTATTGGAGTAAGTGATTTGATTGTCGATAATGCTTCTATGCAAGCTGTCGCCAAACCACAACAATTCGACGTTTTGGTCACTCCTAACTTGTACGGTTCTATCTTATCCAACATTGGTGCTGCCTTGATTGGTGGTCCAGGTTTGGTTCCAGGTGCTAACTTTGGTAGAGAATATGCTGTTTTCGAACCAGGTTGTCGTCACGTTGGTTTAGATATTAAAGGTAAGAACTCTGCTAACCCAACTGCTATGATTTTGTCCAGTGCTATGATGTTGAGACATTTGGGATTAAACGATCACGCTGACAAGATTTCTAAGGCTACTTACGATGTCATTGCTGAAGGTAATGTCAGAACTGCTGATATTGGTGGTACTGCTACTACTACTGAATTCACTGAAGCCATCATCAATAAATTGGATTAAGCGATGTGATGAAATACATTATCAACCTGAGAGATGTCAGGAAAGAGGAAGGACATACATTAAATATTTATATAAACTCGATTTTTTGTTGTTACAATAAAATGAACTACATTATGTTTATAATTGTTGTATTCTCTGTATTTGAGCTTTCAGAGTCAATTTGCAAATAATTGAACCTGTATATTATACTATAAAGAGTCACCACCACCACAAGAAAAATTTTTCTTTTTTCCTTCCCATCTCTTTAGAAAGCAAGAAAAAAATAAGAGAGAGTAATTTCTACACCACCAACCAACCAAACCAACTTAATACATTGCAAAAAATAATACAAGAACTAATTGCGTACTGACTCACGCATATCGACGCACCCACGCACCACCAACCCACATTTTCAAAAAATTTCATCAATTGCTATATAGATGTAGATTATTCTCAACTATTTTTTTTTTTGATTTTTTTTTCTTTTTCTCTTTTGGTTTCTTTTCTAACGGTTTCAATCGTTCAACCAAAAACTAGTATATATTGCTATTAAACAAATTCAAGAATCATGTGTGACGTCGTATTAGGATCTCAATGGGGGGATGAAGGTAAAGGTAAATTAGTCGATTTATTATGTGATGATATCGATGTTTGTGCCAGATGTCAAGGTGGTAACAATGCTGGCCACACAATTGTTGTTGGTAAAGTCAAGTATGACTTCCACATGTTACCTTCTGGTTTGGTCAATCCTAAATGTCAAAACTTAGTTGGATCTGGTGTTGTTATCCACGTTCCTTCCTTCTTTGCTGAATTGGAAAACTTGGAAGCAAAAGGGTTAGATTGTCGTGATAGATTGTTTGTTTCATCTAGAGCTCATTTGGTCTTTGACTTCCATCAACGTACTGATAAATTGAAAGAAGCTGAATTATCAACCAATAAGAAATCAATAGGTACTACCGGTAAAGGTATTGGTCCAACTTACTCAACCAAGGCAAGTAGATCAGGTATCAGAGTCCACCATTTAGTCAACCCTGATCCAGAAGCTTGGGAAGAATTCAAAACTAGATATTTGAGATTGGTCGAGAGTAGACAAAAAAGATACGGTGAATTTGAATATGATCCTAAGGAAGAATTGGCAAGATTTGAAAAATACCGTGAAACCTTGAGACCATTCGTCGTCGACTCCGTCAACTTCATGCACGAAGCCATTGCTGCCAATAAAAAAATCTTGGTTGAAGGTGCTAATGCGTTAATGTTGGATATTGATTTCGGTACTTATCCATATGTCACTTCTTCATCAACTGGTATTGGTGGTGTTTTGACTGGGTTGGGTATTCCTCCAAGAACCATCAGAAATGTCTATGGTGTTGTTAAAGCCTACACCACTAGAGTTGGTGAGGGTCCATTCCCAACAGAACAATTGAACAAGGTAGGTGAAACTTTGCAAGATGTTGGTGCCGAATATGGTGTTACCACTGGAAGAAAAAGAAGATGTGGTTGGTTGGATTTGGTTGTGTTGAAATATTCCAACCTGATCAACGGATACACTTCTTTGAACATCACCAAATTGGATGTTTTGGATAAATTCAAGGAAATTGAAGTTGGTGTTGCTTATAAATTAAATGGAAAAGAGTTGCCAAGTTTCCCTGAAGATTTGATCGATTTAGCTAAAGTCGAGGTTGTGTATAAGAAATTCCCAGGTTGGGAACAAGATATCACCGGTATAAAAAAATATGAAGACTTGCCAGAAAACGCTAAGAACTATCTTAAATTCATTGAAGATTACTTGCAAGTTCCAATCCAATGGGTAGGTACCGGTCCAGCTAGAGATTCTATGTTAGAAAAGAAGATTTAGTTGTACACATGCTACGGAAGACGATTAGATTTGTTTTATTAGATTAATAACCTTACAAAATCCTTAAAAAAAATTATAAAATTTTAAAATGTATTCCAAAATTGTAGAATTATTTTGAATATAATTGAACGGGGTCAGTAGATGTATTTATGTATTGATAACACTCTGGTTAGTTGTAAGAAATTATACTAGAAATAAGCAAGACAATTTCTGAGTTCAAAATGCGGTGTTATTTTCTCCCCTCCCCCACACTACGTTTCCAATAATATATCCAAATCACCTCATATTAATAAAAGAGGGAAAAAAATACATATATAACTATAAAAATACAAACTACTTTCTTTTTCTCTATAAAAATCTCATAAATAACGAAACACATCAAAAAGGAAAAACTTAATCATTCTTCGATACGACACTGGCAATCAGGGACTCTCTTGTATTCAATTTCACTTAATTGTTACTGCAACCAAAATTGAAAGAAAGAAGGCAAGAAGGGGACGAGACACTATTGTTAGTTTGCAGTGACCACCCCTCTCCATCATCAGTCCCATTTGTGAAACACTTCCTTTCCAATTGAAAGAGTTTTAAATTGCCAATCTGAATTATTTGTTGAAATTGGACTACCGAGAGAAATACTTCGAGCACTGTTTGGTTATTTTAAGAGAACGTACACTTGACAACACTCTGATCAGACACCCAATCTCACAAGTCTTTGCGAATTTACTTATACTTCATGAATACAAAAACACTTTAAATTATAAAATAACCTCACCAGCTCCAAAATGAATATTCTTCTTGCAGACCATCAAAGAAGGAGTATAAGAGGTATGTACACAATTACGGAGATTAGAGTTTTGCTCTTGTACTCGATTTGATATTAACAATTTTTAGTTGTCAAATTATCGAAAAGGTCTAGCGAGACATTGGACATTGACATAAAGGGGGAGATATGTCGACCAACTACCACTTTGCCGAACAACCACGTAACAAAAATACTCACGTTCAAGTTCCAGAACAATTTCCATTTGGTCATATTGAGAAGCAATGGCTCAATTCAATTGTACACCAAAACTGCAAACTCAAAATACTACACTTTATTCAAGGATTGGAAGAATAATCTAATGAACAGCCACACCGACATGATTGTTGCTCTTGATGTGTTGAACAATCAGTATCTTTATAGCTGTTCACGAGATGGAAAATTGATTATAAGAGATTTGATAAATGACGACGCCGATAAAAGTTATGAAGTGTTCATGCTCATGGATGGTATCGGTAAGATTGATTTAAAGTTGGATAAATTTACAAACACAATTTCGGTTGCTACATGTGGGAAAAATAGTGACCTTAGATTGTATACAATTGACTTGGAGCTAGACAATGCAAGTAAGGGAAATTCAAAAGATCCTGATCAATCGGATTTGACATATGTACAAAGTTTCAGAAATAGACCACTTAGAAGATCTTTCACGACTTTGAGTTTGGAGGCTCCCTTTTTGTCAGCCGTCATACCACCACCGCGGAATACCGAGAGGCGACATTCAAAAGTATTGACGCCGTATTGGCAGTCGATTACACCATTGTATGAATATGTTTACAATCTGGATCCCACAGACCAAATTTCTCAATGGATGTCTAGTGTATGTTTTGTTAAAGGAAATGACTACATAATCTGCGGGAGTCAAATGGGAGAGCTAATAATTTACAATCCCGTCAAAGATATCTCACCAGTGTTCAAGAAACGGATTTCTCAGTTTTCCATTCAAAATATTGAACAAATCGACAGTGATTTGATAATTTTTAGCGATTCCATGAGTAGAATCATTATTTTTCTGATAAGCAAACGGAAGATTGTATTACAATTCCTGCAATTAGATTTTGGTCCATTTCTTCATCTAAAATACATCTTGCCAAATGCTTTTAGAAGAAAAACTAATGATCAGGTGGTTACTTTTGATGATATCTACGTGTTGAGTACAACTATAGATCAGCGGTTAGTTGTTTATAAATTGACAGATAGTGGTTCCAGTGAACTATTGTTGTCAGCCAAAATATTGAAAGGAATGATATTTTCAGCAACGTTATTGCAGTCGGTGTCTGAGTATGATCAATTCAGGAATTTGTTTGGCGGTGACGACGAAGGGCCAAGTGCTCCTACAATTATAAAAAAGCGAAAGCTTTCATCAAACTCATATGCTTTGATGACAAACAACAATGGTCTGGGGCATAGTCAGAAAAGTAAGATGTCTTTTATTGAAACGCAGGATAATACGCTAGCGAACACGAGCTCGTCGTCTTCTCAAACTGAATCGGAGGATGATAATGGTGAGAGTTTTGAGTACACAAATGTGGAGAAACACAAAGAAGCAACTAAGTGATGAAGTTACGTGAATGAGCAAATCTTCTAATTCAGCTTGCTTAATTGTGTTTGTGTGTAGTAACTTGTAATGTACGTGATGTCCTTGAAACCACAGAAAACTACGCTTGGCGACAAGAGTATAGTTGTAGAATAGTTTCACAACATGAAGATTTGATAGTTTAATAAGCTCAAGCTTCTGTTTGCAAACTAGTTGTATTCTTTTCTACTAAATTTTTGGGTATTCAAATAGTGTACTATTACCTATACAGTTATGTATTGAGTTACTTTTATCAACACGTCATTTGCTTCACTTCTTCAATGCTTTTTTATTGCGGTGGCCGCGACTCTGGAACGAAGATTCTTGAAAGTTGCCACTGTATTGTGTTCTACTACCAATTTATTCTTTTTCTTTTGTTCTGACAACTTAACATTGTTTACAATTCTCTTTTTTCAAACATTCGTCATCAACATGTCTTACAAACTTAGTTCTACTTTACTTGGTCACGAACAGGATGTCAAAGATGTTGCCACTACTGAATATGGTGGATTAGTTTCTGTACTGAGAGATGGTACAACAAGAATCTGGTCAGATATTTATACAACTCATTCTGAGGCAACCATTGTTTTCCATTCACCAACCAACTCATTTATTAATTCAGTAGCATGTATCAATGGTTTGATTGCTAGTGGAGGCCAAGATACCATGATTTATTTAAGCGATGAACATGGTGAGGATAAATATCAATTAATCGGACATGAAGGAAACGTGTGCTCAATGTCTTATTCTCATTGCCAATTGATTTCCAGTTCTTGGGATTGTACTGCAATTGTATGGAATTTAGAAGAATTTGTTCCTAAATACATATTATCAGGACACGAGTCTTCAGTATGGGATTGTCAAGTATTGGGAGAAGATCAATATTTAACTTGTAGTGCCGATAAAACCATCAGATTATGGCACGGAAAATCGGAAGTAAAACAATTTGTTGACCATCTGGATGTGATTAGAAAATTGTTGATTTTAGAAGGTGGGGAACAATTTTTGTCTTGTTCAAACGATGGCACTATCAAATTGTGGGACCTCCAAACAGGGAAGAACTTGCAAACATATTATGGCCACGAATCCTTTGTTTACGATTTAGCATTAATAGCTAACGACAAGTTTGTATCTACGGGTGAAGATAGAACAGTCAGAATATGGGATTTAGCAACAGGGAATGTGTTACAAGTCATTACTTTGCCATGTATATCTGTATGGTGTGTGACTGCATTACCAAATGGTGATTTTGCAGTGGGTGGCTCTGATAATTTGGTCAGAGTTTTCACAACTCACCCTGAAAAGGTTGCTCCTGAAGAAGAGTTGTTGAAGTTTAAAGAGGCTGTTCAGTCATCTTCAATTGCAGAGCAGTCGCTAGATGATTTGAAAAAAACTGACATTCCTGGGTATGAGGCATTATCACAGCCTGGTAAACAGGAAGGGTCCACCATTATGGTTAAGAATCCTGACAATGGAACAATTGAAGCACACCAATGGTCTGGTGGAGAATGGCACAAAATTGGTGACGTTGTTGGATCTTCGAGCAGCGGCAAAAAGCAGACTTACCAGGGGAAAGAATATGACTTTGTTTTTGATGTCGATATAAAGGATGGCGAGCCACCATTGAAATTACCATATAACGTAAATGATAATCCATATACTGTGGCAGAAAAGTTCTTAAGTGACAACGATTTGCCTGCATCCTACACTGATGAAGTTGTTAGATTTTTGCAGAAAAATACAGAAGGGGCGAGCTTACAGGAAAGCACCAATGACTCGAACAACCCAAGTGCTGGAAGAGTTATTGATCCTTATTCTGATGCTTATAATAAGCAACAAGGGAACTCGGCTTTGAAAGTGATTCCTTCCAAGTCTTATATTTACTTCACCGATTACAAAAGGGAACTGTTAGTGAATGGACTCAAAAAGTTAAACCTGTCCCAGGATTCCGAGTTGCAGTTATCGGATCAAGAATTTTTGGCTGTTGAGTCTTCTTTACTGGAATTAAATTCTAAGCAAGCGCTAGAATTAATCACCAAGTATTGCAGTCATATTATTAGAAAATGGACAGCTTCTGCAAAATTGATTGGGTTTGATTTATTGAGAGTCAGTATTCCCAAGGTGACAACAGTTGATATATTAACATCAACTGATGCTGCTGAGATAATTTTAGATGTTGTGAATTTAGGATTGGAAAACATAAATGTGGAAAATCCAGCACTTTTGATGATGATTCTCAAAGTGTTGAACAATTTAGTTGGAACCACGTTGTTCGTTCAGTTGTACATTGACCCTTGTGACACTGACAATAAATTATACGAATACAATACGTTTTTCCAAAACTTGTTAAAGAAGTTACAGAATAGCACTGCCAAATTGACACAGCTGGCAAAATTATATACATCTACGATGACAGCATTAACAACATTGGTGTATAATTTATCGGCATATCAATTGCAAACCAGTGCATTGAAAAATAACATGGGATCTGCCAAGCCGGTTATCGAATTTATGGATAATTTAGGTAATCAGATTGTTGCTTCCTCAAGCGAGGCTGCTTATCGGTTAGCAGTTGCGTATGGTAATTTCAAATATGGAAAATTATACACTAACGAAACCCCTTCATGGTTAGCTGAAGCAGGAACTCTTTACGCAATTAATGGCGAACAACGATTCCTTGATATCGCAGAAGATTTAAAAAATATATAAGCATTGAATATAGACTACTATGTACGTGTATTATTTAATCGTATCTGTATAATTCAGATACTTTTTGAGCATATTGAGCCAACTTTGAAGCAGCATTTATATCCAAATTATCGCTCAACTCTATGACAGAGTACACAAAAATCTTTAATTCATCACCACTGACCTTTCCAATGATTTCGTAGTTCTTATGAATCTCTAATGGGGAATCTGTAACTTGTGATAAATCTAACTTGATAGTTCCGTTGCACACCATGATGGCTTGATTCGAAGCATGATCAAATGATTCACATTTGCCCATCACTCTGACAAGTTTGTTCTTATTGGCTTGTAATAATGTTCCGTCTATTCTGATATTTGAAGCTTCCATTGTGTAGTGATTATGGTAGTAAGAATGTTATACTTTAATGACAGAAGTAATAAGAAGATTGTTTAAAAATACAACGCGTCCTCAAGTTTTTCGAATGTTAGAGTTTGAGATTTTCGGTGTTCTTCCCAAGTCTCGTTTTATTCACGTGCAGGGAGACAACGAATTCAAACCAAATAAAGTTATTTGTGGGAATAACCTCTGTTGAGGTATTCCACCCAACCCCAATCAATTGACTTTCGATCTACAGATTACAGACAACTTATAGGAAGCAATTTAGCTTGACAAATATTGTAAGCCACACAGACTAAGCATTTCCAGAGTCATTAGACTATTTATAGACTTTAGATTTGTTGTAGGTGTTCATTGCGCCTAGGACTACAATTCATCCCTTAAACTGCTCAACTTGATATATAAATTGAAAGCCACTTGAATTGCTAAACTTAATTTTCATTTTGAGTACAAAAGCAGGCTTCATTTTACTTTTTTTTTTCTAAACAAAAAAAGGAGAGAGTCCAATGAATTAGATTGGACAATATCCGTTATTGTTGTTGTTCAAAGTGGTTCGCAAGTTTTTGCACTTTTCTAGCAAGAGGAGGGGGCGAGATCAAGAAAAAGACCACGTCCAACAATAAAAAAATGAAAAATTTTTTTTTATATATATAACTTGCCTATAGTTTTTTTTTTTCTTATTAGTTTTCGTCTTTTGTCGAGTTTAACATTTCAATTGAATATCAATTTTTGTAACAATGTTAGACAACGTTGCATTCATCAAGACACCTGCTGCTAAAAAGCAACCACCTGCTTCCAACGAGTGTGGTGTTTGGACTACTGATTCTCCAGCTATTCATAATGCACCATTACCTGCTGATGGACCTGGTTCAACTTCTTTTTCAAATACAATTTTGTTCAGTATTTTGGCATTAGTTCCAGGTTACATCACTTATAAATTAGGTTTAGGTTTAAAGACCTGGGTGTTTTTCTTTTTGATTTTGGCAATTCCTATTTTAATGGCTTATTGGAGTATTATGTCTACATTTTCTCCACGTATCAATGAAAAAGTCAAGTACCCAAACAGACCAATTTCTTACTATTTAGAATTCCATACTCCAGAATTGAAGGCTAAATACGAAACTTCCAACGGTGGTAAAGGTTCTAAAATCCCAATTGAAACTTTCCAAGAATTGTATTTTGATGGAAAAGTTTCCTTTAAAGGGGACTGTTTGGATGTTTTGGAATACAAGCACGATTGGGCCAGCTTTAGATTTACATTGGGTTTGTTTAGATTCTTCTTGTTGGGTATGATTCCAGAAGTTATTTTCCACTCTCAATCACAAGACGAAGAACAGGTTAGAGATCATTACGATCGTGGTGACGATTTCTACACCTGGTTTTTGGGTCCAAGAATGATCTACACTTCTGGTGTTATTAGTGACATTACCAGAGAAGAAACTTTGGAAGAATTACAAGACAACAAATTGACTGTTATGGCAGATAAGATCGACTTGAAAAAAGGAGATCATGTTTTGGATATTGGTTGTGGTTGGGGTACCTGGACCACTTTTGCCTCCTCTAAATATGGTGCTAACGTTACTGGTATTACTTTGGGTAGAAACCAAACCAAATGGGGTAACACTTTATTGAAGGAATATGGTATTCCATCCGATCAATCCAGAATTGTTTGCTGTGATTATCGTGATGCTCCAAAATCTTCTAAACCAAGTGGTAAATATGACAAAATCACCTCAGTGGAAATGGCTGAACACGTTGGTATCAGAAGATTGACTGCATACTTGGAACAATGTAGAGACGCTTTGGAAGACGATGGTTTGCTTTTCTTGCAATACTCTGGTTTGAGAAAGAACTGGCAATATGAAGATTTGGAATGGGGATTGTTCATGAACAAATACATTTTCCCAGGTGCTGATGCCTCTACTCCATTGAGTTTCTTTGCTAGTTGTATGGAATCTGTTGGGTTCGAAATTGTCAGTGTTGATAACATTGGTGTGCACTATTCTGCTACTTTGTGGAGATGGTACAGAAACTGGATTGGGAACAAAGATAAGGTTGTTAACAAATACGGTGTCAAGTGGTACAGAATTTGGGAATTTTTCTTAGGTAGTTCTGTTGTTGCCAGTAGAAACGGTACTGCCACTTGTTATCAATTCATTTGCAGAAAGAATATTAATTCATATAGAAGAATTGATTACGTTCCGCAACAAAAAGGTTTGCAAGGTCCTGTTCAAGAAGGAACTAAATGGGCTAAGGAGTTTACCAACTTTTACGATTAAACTGGTTGAGCTTTTATGGTGTATTTGTATAGATTTTTATTTATTCTGATCTGAATAAACGTACCGGACTTTTACTTTCTTTATTATTATTTTTAGTTTTTGTCTTTTTTTTTCAAATATGTTGTTCTCAGATTAAGTTTCTGAATGGTGTCCGTTCTTATGTCCTGTCTATCAAACTGATTCATGCCCCGGCTACGTGGAACCATTAACCGTAGCCAAGATAAAAGAAATGATCAAATTAGGAAATTTTTTCGGAGATTTCCATGGTCGTGGGGAAAATTCCAATTGTTATTTTTATCGGGTCAGCTAGCCAGCCAATAGAAACAACTCTAGCTTTGAAGTTGTCAAGTTTTTTTTTTTGACTCCTCTTCTTTATCAGTTTGGTTTTTCGACAGTTGATGTCTTTTGTTGCATAATGCTATCACCTCATTTAAACAATTGCCACTGTATTATTCATACGAATCAATTCAGTGAATATATATTTCGTTGATGCACGAACATGACTTCGTAGTCACACTATGACGACATTCTGACTCTGACACAAAAACCCTTCCAGAACCTCGGATTGGAGTTTAGTTTTTCTCCTATACTGAAATATTCTGTCGCAGTGGGTGGCCGATCCGAAGTATCGCATAAGTTTTGAGTGTGTTTTTGCCTCACAGAGTCATTTTTTGGTGACTTCCGTTCAGGCGAGAGCCCGACATTTCAGATATCTAACTACGACAGCAAAATAAATCTGGGGTAAAGCAGAAAAGAAAGAGAAAAAGTCCACTCCCTCTTTCTAAAAACAATCATAGAAAATTTCACACTACAAAAAAATATTATCTCTTCGGTCCTTTAGTGAATTGGAAACTTTTTCAACAAAGAAGGAAGCCAACAAAAAAAAAAGTATAAATTCAATTGCCTTTTCCCCCTTTTTTTGCAAATTATAAGTTTGAATTCTCTTTTCCTTTTTCTTATTATTTTACTTTTACATTTATATATATAAATATTCACACAGCTTTGTATATATATTAACCAAGTTACATAATGTCTTCCCCATTCCCAAAAACAGCTGATAAGATCAAAGGTGTCCAAATATTAGGCCCTGTCCCAGAAAGTGCTAAACACATTTTCAACCAAGAAACTTTAGCATTTGTTGCCACTTTGCACCGTGGTTTCGAAGCCAGAAGACAAGAATTGTTGAACAACAGAAAGGAACAACAAAAATTAAGAGATCAAGGTTTCTTGCCAGATTTCTTACCAGAAACTGAATACATTAGAAATGATGCTACCTGGACTGGTCCACCATTGGCTCCAGGTTTAGTTGACAGAAGATGTGAAATCACTGGTCCAACCGACAGAAAAATGGTTATCAATGCCTTGAACTCCAATGTTGCTACTTATATGGCCGATTTTGAAGATTCATTGACCCCAGCTTGGAAAAACTTGGTTGAAGGTCAAGTCAATCTTTACGATGGTGTCAGAAGAAACTTGACTGCTAACATTAATGGTAAAAATTATGCCTTGAACTTGGACAAAGGCAGACACATTCCAACCTTGATTGTGAGACCAAGAGGATGGCATTTGGATGAAAAGCATGTATTGGTTGATGGTAAACCAGTTTCCGGTGGTATTTTTGATTTTGCTGTCTACTTTTTCAACAATGCTCAAGAAACCTTAGCTAGAGGCTTTGGTCCATACTTTTACTTGCCAAAGATGGAACACCACTTGGAAGCTAAATTGTGGAACGATATTTTCAACTATGCCCAAGACTACATTGGTTTGAGAAGAGGTACCATCAGAGCTTCAGTTTTGATTGAAACCATTCCAGCTGTTTTCCAAATGGATGAAATTATCTATCAATTAAGAGAACACAGTGCCGGTTTGAACTGTGGTAGATGGGATTACATTTTCTCCTACATCAAGTGTTTGAGAAACCACCCAGACTTTATTTTGCCTGATAGATCCCAAGTCACTATGGCTGCTCCATTCATGTCCTCATACGTTAAGTTGTTGGTCCACACTACTCACAAGAGAAAAGTCCATGCACTTGGTGGTATGGCTGCTCAAATTCCAATCAAAGATGATGAAGAAAGAAACAGAGCTGCTTTGGCCAACGTTACTAAAGATAAATTAAGAGAAGTCACTCTTGGCTGTGACTCTTGTTGGGTTGCCCACCCAGCTTTGGTTCCAGTTGTGTTGAAGGTTTTCAACGAAAACATGAAGGGTCCAAATCAAATCTCATTGCCACCAAAGGAACCATTCAAGCCAATCACCCAAAGAGACTTGTTGAGTCCATTTGTTCCAAATGCTAAAATTACTGAACAAGGTATTAGAGCTAATATCATTATTGGTATCTCCTACATTGAAGCTTGGTTAAGAAATGTCGGTTGTGTTCCAATCAACTACTTGATGGAAGATGCCGCCACCGCTGAAGTTTCCAGAACTCAAATTTGGCAATGGGTTACCCACGGTGCCAAGACTGACACCGGTAAAGTTATTGACAAACAATACGTTAAGCAATTATTGGATGAAGAATATGCTAAATTGGTCAAGAGTGCTAAACCAGGTAACAAGTTCAAGAGAGCTTTCGAATACTTTGCTCCAGAAGCTCTTGGTGAAAAGTACTCCGATTTCGTGACAACTTTGATTTACGACGATATCACTACTATTGGCAGATCTTTACCAGGTGAAAGATTGTAAAAAAAGAAATGTTCGGGAAACGTTTTCAATTTGTAATTTAAATAGTATGAAAGTAGCTTTTTTTTATTAGTTTTGTTTATGTTTATTCATGAAATATAGGAAGTTATAAAAAAAAATTTAAGAACACATTAGGGGGACAAGGACTGAAAAGAACTTGTTTAATTTATTAGAAGTTTCTCGTAAGTATTTGGCTGCAAGAATTATCTCCAAAAAAAAAATAGTCTTTATAGATAACAAAGTACTGGTCCAAAAATGCCATTTCAGAACGATGATTGTAATTCTGAAATTAAGGTGTATGTTGTGGCAGTTATGCATTGGTTATCTGAATTTCCCAATTCCCCAATAACACCAGAATGTTCATTAGAAGAATTCATTCAACCTACTAAATTATTTGAGATATTTCAACTCTTATTTTCAAAAGAAGAGTCGAGCGGTTATTTGACAAATTGGTTTATTGCAAACAAAGATATTCAAAGTGACATAGAATCGATATATATTTCTCAAATCACTTTGAAACAAATTGAAATTTTAACTGATATTTTGGATCGTCATTTGCGATCTCGAATAACGTTAAATACCTTTCCGTATCTAAATCTTTACAAGCTTATAATGTTCAATGACTACGCTGAGTTGAAAAAATTGTGTCAAATTTTATTCAGAATTGGCACTTTTACATCAATTTTGTCAGCAAATGGACTTGCATATTTTGAATTTTTGACTGATAACGACAAACAGGTAATCAACCAATTCAAAGAACCGTTGATCAAAACAAAGAAAAACAAATATCCAGGGTTACGAGAAAAATCAATGCCTCCAGCAGATACAAACTCTGACTACGAGTCAGCTGACCCCAAGAGTGAAAGTTGCTATTTAATGCAAGAAGAAGAGCTAGAGGCTTTGAATTGGGAAATATCTATATTTGAAAATTTAGTTTATAAGTTAGCTAAAGAAATGTAAAGTTAAAAACTACAACACCTATTTAAATCTAGCTAAAGCTGGACCCAAGAGATCCTTCTCCTCGGGTATTCCTTGTTCCAAATTACGTCTTCTCTGTCTAGCTTCCTTTTCCATCTTCAAATTCTTTTCAATTCTTAATTTCCTTTGATCTATCACGTTTTGAGTCTTTTTTCTCATATGTCTTCTCAAAGCAGAATTTTTCCCTTTCACTTCTGCTTTAATCTCCATCTTATCCTTAGACTGTTGTGTTTTATCTGCCAATTCTGTGATTTCACCGGGTTTCAATCTCACAGTACTAGCGCGTTTGTCAACGGTACCAATAACATTTGGATCAAGAGCGATAGTGTCTGCAGGCAATTTATCAAGCAATGATCTGACTTCTTGTTGTTGTCTTTGTTTCACTGATTCGTAAGGATTCAATTCAAGAGCATCGTAGTTAGCTTCACCTGATCCTGGAACGATAATAGAATTGAAACCTTCTTCATGACCAACACCTAATATATCCTCAAATGGCACAAACTTGGCCTTTTCAATTTTTGATCCCGGTATTAAATGATTCATGTATGGCTCAGATTGGTGTTTGCCTTTTAAAATGTCCTTCCAGATGGTAACATGGGGACCCCAACCTACTGAGAGTAGGCCTGTATCAGATATGTCTAAGCTGGATGCTGGAGTTTGTGAGTAATAGTTATCAACCTCTTTGAATTTTCTTATATCCCAAATTTTCAAAGTTTTGTCTGCGGCTGCTACTGCCATATACTTCCCTTCTCTATCGATGGCCAAGTCTCTGATTGGTCCTCTTGCAACTTGCAATTTGACCAATGGCTCTGGCATATTCGGGGCCCACATACTTACAGTTCCATTACCGTGACCCAAGCATGTAACTGCATTCCATGGATTGTGTTTCATTGCTTGAGTCGGACCTAATTTCGTTCTGAGTTCACTTACTAATTGACCTGTTGACACGTCGTGGTATTTCAAGAACCCTGTGTGACCAGCAGTTACTAAAAGAAAATGATAGGGCAAAAAGTCTAATAACGTAGCCTCTATGTGCTGTTTAAGTCTGTGCAATTCTGTACCTTGATTATCATAAATAAAAGTGTATTTCTTTTGCGCTACAGCAAAGTATTGATCATTGTGTAAATACTTCACTGCATGCACTGTTTCATTAAGATGTAATTCACAACCTAGTTTCCCTTTCCTCCAATCAATGGAAGCAACATGTCCCTTTTTACCACCTAATAACAAATCACGCCCAGTACGAGAATAGTCGATTGTGTATGGTCCAAATTCTGGTAACTTTAGTTCAAATTTCTTATTGGCAGTACTACTATCTACAGCATCTGCTATTTCATCTTGCTTAAATTTGAATGTTTTTTCCATATCATTTTCTGCTTCTAAAAACCCCTGTTCTTCTTGTAACAATAAATCGGTTCCTGCTGCTGACTGAATGGCCTCTTTATACTGTCTGTCAATTCTTTGTAATTTCGAATTCAACTTTTTATCTTTAGTATGCCTGTTGGATTTCTTGTACAGTCCTGCTCTTTCATATTGAGCGGTGCCAGCTCTCTCATGTGATCCCATTTTACCTGTAAGAGCCATCTTTGATGAATATTTCTTTGTTGTTTTTGTTAGGTTTAATGCCTGGCACTAGTTTTAGTTTCAATTTTTTTTTTTCTTTTTTGTTAGCCAAGAAGATCATCTCAAAATTAGCCTTACTGAAGAAGACTGCGCAGTTTGGGCGAAAAAAAAAAGAGCGTAGAAAAGCTTCCGTTGCCTGCATATTATTGGCAGAGCTCAAGTCTTTCTTAGTACCAGAGTCAATTAGATTCAGAATATTTTTCATTTCACGAGGTGTCAGTGCGTTTGTACAACGTCAGTTGATAGTTTACATCAACAACTATATACTGAAGGAGTGTTGCATCCCCCTTTTTTTTTCTTCTCTCTTCTTTGTTTTTGTTAAGAAGCATTGAGTTTGATTTTGCTTTTATTCCTTTGTGACTTGTGTGGTAATCCCGGATCGATTTTCTAAAAAATCAGCATTGCAATGTTTCGTCCAAGTATCAAATTCAAACAGCTGACTTTGTCCATAATAGCAAGAAGATTAAAATCTTCAGCACAACATCAACCTTTGAGATCCAGTTTTGTCCCTTCTCCAATTGTCTTTGTTGCCGGATTGGCTGTGGCTGCAGTTGGTGGATATTACTGTTTAGATTCAAGATCAGCAATCCATGAATATGTTTTGTGCCCATTAATCCGAACTTTCACAGATGCAGAGCTGGGACATAAGTTGGGGATTTTTTTCATGAAGTATGGATTGTCCCCAAGATTATTGGATGATGGTAAAAATGACCAAAGCGACGTTTTAGGTGTCCAAGTATTTGGCCATAAGTTGAAGAATCCAATAGGTTTGGCTGCTGGTTTAGACAAAGATGGTGAAGCAATTGAGTCTTTATTCAATTGTGGCTTTTCTTACGTTGAAATTGGTTCGATAACTCCTGAACCTCAACCAGGTAACCCTCAGCCAAGATTTTTCAGATTGCCAAAAGATGATGCTGTTATTAACAGATATGGTTTCAATTCAAGTGGGCATTTCAATGTTTTGGCAACATTGAAATTGAGATTCAATAAATTGTTGAATAAATTTGGAACCTCACACTCTTCGGAGCAACATCCATTTTCCAATGCATTCCAACAAGGCAAATTATTAGGTATCAATTTAGGAAAAAACAAATTCGGTGACGAGGTCAATGACTACGTGAAAGGTGTTGAAAGATTGGGTCCATATGCCGATGTCTTGGTTATCAACGTGTCGTCTCCGAACACCCCAGGATTAAGAGACTTGCAAAGCGAAGCCAAATTAACTAATTTATTAACTACTGTTGTGAAAGAAAGAAACGTATTGGGCAAAAACTTGTTAGGAAATAAGCCACCAGTTTTGGTAAAAGTTGCACCAGATTTGACGGAACCAGAAATCGAGTCTATTGCTAATTCTGCCAAAGAGGCCAAGGTTGACGGTATCATAATTTCTAATACCACAATTCAAAGACCTGTTGATAGATTGTTGACTACTGACAAGCAATTGATTAATCAAGCTGGTGGTTTATCCGGGAAACCATTAAAACCATTATCCTTGAAGGCCTTGCGAACCTTGAGAAAGTACACCAAGGACTCTGATTTGGTATTGATTGGTTGTGGTGGTATTTCAAATGGTAAAGATGCCTTGGAGTTTGGTAAGGCCGGTGCTACATTCATTGAATTGTACACTGCTTTTGCTTATAAAGGTCCAGGTTTAGTAGGTAAAATAAGAGACGAATTGGCTGAAGAATTGAGGAAAGAAGGTAAAACATGGGAGCAAATAATTGGCTCTGATGATAAGTGAACAATATTGTTATGATATGTCTCGGCGTGTATTTTTGCTAAATTTTTCTACAACTGTATTCGCGAAAAAGAAAAAACATATTTTTCTTCTTGTTAAAGTATAAACAAACAAAATAGTAAAAATTATTGAGATCTCTTATTATTTGATTTCTTTTTCTGCAAATTAACAACCTTTCAGGAGAATGTCCTCATCTAAACCAGTTACCCCTAGAAATGATAGGAGACAGAATAGTGGAAGACGGCATCTGCATAGATCTTCCGGAATTCAATTACCAAGTATGTCGCCAAAAGTCCACCATTACCCAATAGATGCAGAAAACCTACCTATGGACTCACCAGAAATTGTGGAAAAATTTGCATCACTTGCAGAGTCTATGGAGACATTGGACTTGCATATGCACGATTTGTGTCATATTCATGATCATATATCGAATCAATTCAACGAATCGTTTGCAAGTTTTCTATATGGGTTGTCAATGACAATGTGGTGTGTAGACTTCCCAGGATGTCCAAGTAGAGAGCAATGGGAAGCACTAATATCGAAAAGGGAAAGAAAAGAAAGAATTGAAGTTTTAAAAAAGCGTTTGGCGGATGCCCAAAAATTAAATGATAGACTAAAATTGAGGTTATCTGACGAAGCTAAACAAAAACCACAACAATTAACATCACAGCAAAGACCAACACACGGGCCCACTAGACAACAGCCACGATCTGTGAATTTCAATACACATCTGTCAGATAGCATATCAACAAATAGTTATACATCAGGAGACTTCAACACCAATCGTCGGGTGTCAAGATTACCACAACCATCTAGATCAAACCTTCCGTCTTCGAGATTTCAAGCACCATCCAAATCAGGACCTAATCTTAATCAACCACCAAGGTATATGCGTGGGTTATTCGATGGTAATAACACGTTGAATACATCTAATTATAGTCGAATCAAAAAACCTACCCATAACCGATCAGTAAATAATTTGCAAAATAGACCACCCTTTAGATAGTTATATATATATATACTTATCCCCCGTATATGAGTTTTAGTTTTAATTCGTATTTCACTTGTTCAACAGACTTGTTTTGTTGTGAGGCAATCATTAAAAGATAATCCATATTCTCCATTGAGTTCATAATTAATTGTCTTCGATTTTGCTCTTGGTAGTTAATAGGCTCGGAAGTTGTCAAGGAAGTAGGTAGAGGATTCATTGAGGTTTTATTGGTTTGTTTTGAAGTATCCATGTATTCTGCAAGATATGTCAATATGAAAAACGAAACAAAGTGTAATCTATCGCTCTGTCATGTTTATACAGTTTAGTTTTGTATGCTGTTGTCTGCCTTTTTTTTTTCTCCCTCAAATGTTTCTTTTGTATACATTCCAATTTATTTTTTTTTCAGGTTTTTCTATAAAGTGTTCAATATATTGGTTTACAGTTTTTAAAAAGCACTAATCACCACAACATGTCGGAACCAGTAGTTGATACAGCTGAACTTTCGGCTGAAGAGAAAAAGAGATTACTTAGAGAAAGAAGACAAGCAAAGATGTCAAAGGGCAAGGCAACTGCCAGGTTGAACGATATTTTGTCGCAGGGTTCGTCCGTGAAGACATCGGGAGTGAAATCAGTCTTGGATCAAGAGAAAGAGGCCACGCCAAGTCACGATGAAGATCCAGAAATTCAAGATATCACAGAGATAACTACCCCTCCTCCAAGAACACCACCAATTGGTGAAGATGCTCCTCAGGATATAGATAAGATTTTCCAAAGTATGCTTCAACAACAAGGACAGGGGGCAGATACTGCTGGCGACCCTTTTGCTCAAATAATGAAGATGTTTAATCAAGCTGAGGGTGGTGATTCACCACCCAGTGAAAGTGCAACTTCGGCACAGGATCCAGCAGAGCTCAAATATCGCCAAGAGTTACTCGAATATAACACTTATAATCAAAAATTGTGGAAATTTAGATTTTTATTGGTTCGTGTTTCAGTGACCTTATTCAACTTCTTTTATCATTACATTAACCTCTCCAACTTTCATGCATCGAATTACGCTTATGTTAGAGATTTGTCGTCTGAGAAATATCCTGTTCGAGACTTTTTCACTTGGTTTGCCACTACAGAAGTTGTTCTTGTGGCAGCTTACTATTCGATATTTCATTCTTTGGGGTTATTTCATGCAGCCAATCAAAACAGTTTTATTTTGAAAGCTATGTCAATGGGTTCAATGGTGTTGCCGCAATTGGAACATTATAAGCCATTGGTTGCTAGGTTTTTGGGGTATTATGAACTACTTGGTATAGTTTTGGGTGACTTGTCATTAGTCATAGTATTGTTTGGTTTACTTAGTTTTGCAAATTGAGAGCGCATAGGTATGTGGATTGAGCTATATACATCTCAAGTATTTTACATAATAGTTAAATAAAAACAAAAAAAAATCATGCTTTCTTTTGCATGTCTTTTCTTTTAGCTGCCAACAATTGTTCGGCAGTAGCAAACTGCTTACTTTTGTAAATTGAAAAAAGTAACAAAACAGTACTACCAATTGATAAGCCAAACCAAGTAATTAAATATTGCAAGTGGTTATTGGAAAACTTAATAAAAGGCTTTGCGGCAATTGGCACACCTTCATTTACAAACTCAAATTCTTGAAACTGTAAAGTCTCATCCTTGTTGGCATTTGTTGCAATAAAAGCTGCATCTGAATCCTTCTTCTTTGAAAAAAGCAAACTGTTGATAACGGATGGTTTCTGCTGTTGTCCATTTTCATCTTTCCTCCAGTCTATGTGATCGTGTAAATCGTAGATCATTTGGCAATAAATGGGTAAAGATCCACTTTGTTTGGCCATAGCAGGAACATCAGGGACATGGAATAATCTTGAGCCTTGTTCGTGCTCCAACTGTAAAAACGATTTCTTTGGCATAACCCGAAATAATGCTTCTATTTCTATTTCACCTTGTGGTCTGGCCAAATGTGATAAGTATCCAGATGATCTGCTACTGGGGACAACTTTGTCTTTCAGAATCCATCCTCTTTCAATTAAAATCGGATCTCCTCCATTTTTTCTAATAAACGGTGTTACAACAAGATACCCTAATTCTCCATCCTTTAATCGTGGTCCTAAGAACATTTCCTGGTCATAATCAAAACGGCCTCTACATTTAAATCTTCGATATTCAAAGTCTGCTATAACTGATGGATCCAAGTTTGGTGGTAATTCTGGAATCACAGGGGCCGCAAGATTATTTTCACACTTTGCAATTAAGTCGGTTTTCCATTGTAATCTATGCACTTGCCAACATCCTAATGCAAAGGAAATTATAGGCATGGCATACATGAGTCCTAAAAGTACACGACGTATTGTTGGCATTTTTGATTGATGTTCCAAAGTACGCAAATTCCCTGGCACGGCCTTCATTGGCTTCCAATCCATAGTTAAGGTCTTCACTGAACGATTGAATTGTAGTAGTCTTATTGGCTTGACTTTGACAAGCCTGGTTGTATGAATGTTAAACATGGTTGAGTTTTTTCAATGTCTTTTGATGGAATGGGTTGTATTCTAATTTGAAGTAATACATTGCATTATCTTTTTTTTTCCCAAGCCTATTTTTCTTATGAGAGAAGGAGTATCCCTTGTACACACCATTTTATACAACCTGCAAAGAGTTAAATGAAGCAACTCAAATAAGCTTCAATACCAAAAGTAAAAATTAATAGAAGTTGGATAGGCCAGGGTATCGCTTGAATTATACTCAACTTTTGAACAAGTATCAAATCAAGTGTGGTTAAAAAAGACGTGAAGAATCTCTCCATTAAACCCCAAACCCCGCTATGCCACTCCTGTGCCACAATTCCCGCGATCAGTAAAGAGAAATAAGAGCATAAAACTCCCAAAAAAAGCTTAAAATCTAGTTACCTTTCTTCCTCTTTTTATAACGTTCCTTAAAATGAGTACAATTTCAGCAGATGCATTGCTAAACGAAACAAAGAGAGAAAGAAATGAAAGATTCAAGAACCAACTATATCAAGCAGCAGCAAAAGGAGTACTACAAGGCACATTAATTGCGTTGATGACAGGGTATGCATTATCTTACAAATATAATCATGGGGTAAACAGAGCATATTTCAAAACAACTTACAAAGTATGGTGGTTTGTTGGGTGGAACGTTGTTGGTATAACTTTTGCCACTGATACTGCTAAAATGAAAATCAGTAAACAGGCAGCTATGGAAGATGAACTCAAACGAAACAGATATATTGAACAGGAATTGAGCAGGAATCTCAAATAGAATTTTAATGAAATAAAGAATTATATAATGACAAAACAAAAAAAAAAAAAAGAAATAGAAACTTTTACGTACTTCTATTTACTACTTGAAATGAATTTATGAATAGAATGCTTCTTCGTGAAACTTCAACCCATATTCAGTGGCCCATAATTTAACATTTTCAACAAGCGGTTTTGGTCCTGCAGAAATAACCCAGATCTTTTCTGCATTTAAATCCTCTTGGACAACTTTATTGCGTGGTAAGTCACGGCAGCAAATCAAATTGTGGTTTTCGTCTTCTGTGGGACCTGAGCACTGTGTAAATCCTTCATTGATACACCAATTGTAATATCTATGATTCAATTTAGGACGACCTTTATAAATTTTATTCTCTAAATTTAGTCTTCTTGTTAACAGCTTAAATTGCTGAACCCACGATTTAGTTTGATCAGATGATGACTGTTCAAAATATGGAACAAATGGTTCATTTACACTCGACTTGCGGGAAACGTTTCTCAGAGTGGTGTTCTGTGGGCTCAAACTATCTCCTGTAATCTCAAATTCACGGACAGACCCTCCATCTTCAATATCACTACTATCAACTAATATATCGTCAACGTCATTAAAGTCCTCGTATCGAGAATGATTGATCCCATTGTGTGTACAGTCTGAATCACTGTCTTGTTCTTCTTCGTCATCACTATTCATACTGATGTCGACATTTTCTATTTGATTTTCAAGATTCAAAGGAATTTGTGGCTCATTGTTGTCACTCAACAACGGGGAGGTTTCATCATGTTCTATATCAAAATGACTGGAGATTCTAGATTTTTTGCTGAAATTGGAAGCACAGCTTATTGCGTTTCGAAGAGTTTTTGCTTGTTCTTTGATTGTGCTATCACCAGTGATAAATATCTCAAAATCGTCACCATGAATGAATCCATCAAAATATCTAAGCACTAGTACGTCTCTAAAGTCTTTGATAACCCAAACAATCTTAGTGGGAATCCCATGGTAATTCATAGCCCTCAAGATTGGCAATGCAAATGAAATAGCAGATCCACCAATAACAATCAATAAACGTTTAGCATTGACCAGTAATTTGCTCAAGGAAAAATTTTGGCTTGATTTTGAACCAATAAACAACAAGTGTGGGTCATAACTACCTGCTATCATATATCTTCTCATATTATATAACTTGAAGTTACTTTTACGAATAATTAATCGTTGATATTTGTCAGTGGGAAAGGAAACTAAGGTGTATGGATGATAATTTGGAATCAACTGTTTGAATGCTCTGACTATGAAACTTGAACTGTAGTTGGTTAGTCTAATATGTGCTCCAGGTGCAGTAGCGGTCTTTGCAATCAACAGGTTTGGAAACTCAATCATTGCTATATTTGGTGAAACATCAAACACCTTGACTTCACCTTTGTTTGACACTCTGGTCAAATATACACGGTATGCAATTTGTCCGACCAAAATTGAAACATTAGCAAGTGTATAGAATGTGAAGGGACTTGGTCTGATATGAAATTGAAGACACACAACTATTGTCCATGTCCAAAGGTAATGCATGCAATAAAATACCTTATACCAGCGTTTTCTCATTGAGGATAACGAAGTTATCATAATAATTACAAATCCTAACAAAGCTACCCAACCGTAGTTGTTTTCGGGTTTGAAAGTCTTTTGGGTCGTGTTCGTTTTTTGAAAATATCCAAGGTATAAAACCGTGTGTATAACACTCTGAATAATTATTAGTCTGGACAACCATTTATGTATTGGGATCAAAGTCAAATATAAAGTATGAGGTAAGGGACTTGGACGTAAAGTCAAAAACAATATTGTTGGTAAACAATTAGCTGGGATTCGACCAAGTCGTTTAGCTAAGAATATCAAGTCGCCATTGTAAATATCAACTAAAGACAATGAGGTCAAGAATGTTATCCAAAACAATAGTTGTATAATAGTAGATGAACGTAGTGTTATGTTGAACACGATAGATTTTAATAACTGGGCAATATAAGTATAAAATCTATCTTTGAATGTGGCAGTTTGGCAGTTTGGATGGTGTTCATGCTGAGTATAATGATCCAACTTTCGGTTAAAGGAACGTATTATATTGGATTTGAATCGATGGTGATAATTGTGAATAATAAAGTACTTGTAAATAGGTATGGATATTATAAATAGAAATAATAGTAAAGTGGTGATGTTTCCATATTTTGAGGTTATATAATTTCGTAGTCTGCTATACTCTTTTGTTTTCCCATTCGGGTAGTGGAAATAATCTAGTATGGTGGCATTCATTGGCTAAAAACAATATTACTGTATTCTAAGTTGAGAAAACAAAAGTCTTAGCCTTATAACTTGTGCTGTGTATTGGTTGACTCTATTCTATTAGTCTCTTTTTCTTGTTGGTGGTAGTGAAAAGGACATGAAAATTTCAAATCTAAAATCGACAACAACCCTGTCTATTTATTTTATATCTTTCGCTGATTGAAAGGGATACCGTTGACAATTGCTAGTTGCCGTTCGTAGCTATGGCAATATACGCAATGTCTAAAAAAAAAGACAAAAAAAAAACTAATGATGCTCAAAATCAGAAATGTGACCTGAAAATTATTCGGAAAGTGTTTCCCTATTTTTCAAAATTATGTATATAGGTAACTTCCGTAAAAGATAAAAATAAACGGAGGTAATGATTAATAATATTATTAATGCAATTGATTAAATAGATAAGTTAGACCACGGCCCGATATTCTATAAAAACTAAGTTTACACAATACAGAAAAAAAAGACAAGAATCATTCAAAATGCAAGATTAAATTTATTTCTACAATGGATATATATGTAACAATAGAGACGGTTGTCAATACTTCATTTTCTTAAAATTCTTGGATTTTCTATTGGCAATTAACCCTGATCTAGTAGGCTGTGGCCCGCCTCTTGTACTATTTCTATATATACCTCTTTGATCTTGAGAACCATTTTGGTTGATCATACCTGTTCTTGTTGGTTGATTATAACTCGACTTGGAGCCGTACGCATTCAGATTAAATTTACCTTTACTTCTGTTATCCTGACTTGGGCCTTTTGGCGTTCTCAGAAATCCGTTACTGGACCCAAATCCACTTGATTGTCTCTTTGGGAAGAAGCCAGACCTCGAGGGATGATCGCCACCGTTACGTGAAAACCCTTGACTGCCAAATCCCTCGTACCTGCTTGATGGTGTGAAGTTACTCGTGTAATCTCTTGTTGATGTTGTTGGTCTGTATTCTTCATCTCCTATCCGACTGTTGCTGGCAGCTCTGAGTCTTTTGAAATAAAGGTTTCTGTATTTTTTGGGTAAATTGTTTCCACTAAATGCACTACCAAAATTAGGTATTCTGGAGGATCTCGGTTTATCACATTCATCACCAAAATGCTCATTTGATGCACAGTTGTAACAGTAAATTCTTGGTAAAACTGAGCTTTCCTCATTTTCCCCTTGGCTCGGCAGTTTCGTTATATAACTTCTCCAAATGCTTGGACAGTTCTCGTCACCATGTTTAAAAGAGTCACAAGTTCGACAGTATTGTCTCTTTCGGATCTTGCTTTTACATTGCAGCACAATGTGTCCCTTTTCACCACACCTGCTACATATTATAGTAGTGGGACATTGACTTTCATAATGATCATCGATAGCTCCACATTTATGACAAATGACCACTGTACATTTGGCTCTTGTGTGTCCTCTTTTGTGACAATTTGCACATAGTGGGCCCAACGATTGCCTCGATATTCCAGATTCGTCATCTGGATCGGTAACACCAAAATATCTTCCCTCTCCTCTCAATGCAACCAACTCATCGAGGTCGTCATTGACCTCATCATATGATAATGCTGTAGTAGGTGTATGCTCTTTTGTATCTCTGCTACCACGCTCTTTCAGTTCAACAAAGCTTTGCTCTTTGTATTTTTGTCTTTTGAATTTCTCCCCTGTTGAATCTTCTATAAAAGGTAGCGTGCCGGACATTTTGGGTTCACTGTTTCAGTAAAGGGTGGTTTTGTTTTGCTTTTCAACTTGGCAACAAAATTTTTAATCAAAGAGTTTTTTTTTTTCGTTCATTGTAGATACTATGATGAGATGAATAGTGAGACTTTTTTTTTTGCCGTCTTGGACAATGAAAGCTCACACTCTATAGGTAAATCATTCATGAAAAGTGACTAAACAAGAGTAACATATTATAGTTAGTACTAGTTTACAAACTGAAACTGACCAGTCTAAACTTCCAATACAATGAAATTCCCATCAATCGACCAAAAATGAAAAAGAATATAAAAAAAAAGCAAACAGATCTTTGTTTAACTAAACTCTCCTATACATATAGACCATTACATAACACCACTGCCATTTTTTTCTACAACACGTTTCTAACAACATGTTCTCCAACTTGAGCTTCTAATGCACCACTTGAACCTGTCTCAGTGACATCAAGTGATGATTTCAAATACTCTTGGTGCTTCAATGCAGCTAATGCGTAGCAGGCACTAGAAATAGTAAATAATATAGCCACCACCAATAAACTAGTTGCTTGTAATGTCAATGACAAATATTGGATGACTGCATTTAATAAATAAAATCCACAACGAGGTAAATTACCATCAAATTTTCTGACAAAATTAACAAATGTATCTGTCAATGGACAGATTTTTAACAAAAATGGAACCTCAACAAACAATACAATCAATCCCTGGACAATACATATTATAGAAAATACAATGATTGGTCCCAAATGGAAAATATTAGCTACCCCAAGAGCCAAACATAAAAAAATTGTAAGTATACTTATCCATTGACCATAAAGAGAGAAATTCTTCTTCTTGAAATCACTGGAAAGACCACCCCAAATATTACTCAATGCTAAATCTGCAAGCGCCATCTATTCTTCGGAAAATATTATTCAAAAAAAAAAAGCTTCAGTTTCGAAACAATTGAAATTGATATCAGTCAGCAATTGCTAAAAATGAATATTAATTTTGCTAATGATGGTCTGAAAGTTCTCAGACTGTTGATGTGTTGTTTATTTCCTCGTTTTCCTCGCTATTTTCTTTAGTGAGATTCAATGTAGGCTGTATAACTTATATACAGGAAATTGTATTCAAGAAGATTTGGCATTGACAAAACAACAAAAGATGACAGGAAAACCTACTATCAATTGAATAAAGGACTATTATGGAAGGTTACAACGACGATACCCTCTAGATGCCAAAAGTTACTTGAAATAGTTCAGTAAAGGTGGGATATAAAAGTGCCACCAAGCGCTATATACTGGGTAAAACTCCACCTATGGTATTTGGTTGCGTCAAAACATGCAAGCAATAAAAGCTAATGATGAATTGTATACTCATGAAACATAATTTCTATACCTTATATTGACAATTGTTGTATTTCTGAGGATATCTGCCATAAATGTAATCATCATATAAACCATTTAATCATCGAGAAACCTCACTTTCGCACTAAGTTGATGTCATACAAGACAATTTTTTTATTCTTTTTTTTTTTTCACTTCAAGTTTTAGCCTAAAAACTATACTGGTCTTCTAATCATAATGGGTAGAGAGATTGTTATTGGATTAGTGGGTAAACCCTCTAGTGGAAAATCAACTACTTTGAATGCCTTGACAGATGCCAATGCTAAGTGTGGAGCATTCCCATTCACGACCATTGATCCTAATAAAGCCACTGGTTACCTTGAGATAGATTGCGCCTGTGCCAGATTCAATAAACAGGACAAGTGCAAACCCAATTATGGATATTGTCGTAACGGGAAGAGAGGTGTACCTATAATGTTGTTGGATGTTGCGGGATTGGTGCCAAACGCCCACTTGGGCAGAGGGTTGGGAAACAAGTTTTTAAGTGATTTGACAGAAGCAGATTGTTTGATACATATTGTTGATGCCAGTGGAACCACTGATGCCGAGGGTAAAGCAACAAGGGGATATGATCCATTGCAGGATATTGAATGGTTGCAAGATGAGATTTTCCAATGGATATTGGGAAACTTGAAGGAAAGATGGGGGTCTGTGGTCAGAAGACATATTGGTACAAAATCATCGATATTGGAAACTATGAGACAACAATTAGGTGGGTATGTGGCCAACAAAAAATTAATTGGGGATGCCTTAGATTTGATACCTGACTTGCCGCCATTACAGGACTGGGATGACGAAATGCTTGGTAAAGTTGTTCGTGCATTCATGGAAGTCAAGTTCCCCACAGTATTATCTTTAAATAAAATGGACCACCCTGATGCAGACAAGAATGTGTCTAAGATTATATTAAAATACCCAAAACTGAAGGCAGTGCTAACGTCATCAATTACAGAAGTTTTTCTTAGGAAACTAGCTGCTCAGAATTACATCAAGTACGATCTGGGCACGGAATTCATTGATACAATTGATGACCTACCAGATGACCCTGATTTGAAACCATTAGATGACAAGTTACGTAATAGAATCGAAAATATCCGTGATTTGGTTTTGTATAGATTTGGGTCCACTGGTGTGGTTCAGTTGCTTCAAGCTGCAGCAGATCTTTTGAACTTGGTGCCAGTTTACCCAGTTCGAAACATCCACAATTTTTCAGGAAATTCAGGTGACTATGTTTTCCGTGACTGTTTATTAGTGAAAAAAGGTACATCTGTGACTGCTGTAGCAAGAAAAATCATGGGTGATGTAACAATTGCAGCTGTGGAAGGTGTTGGTGGTATTAAGATAAGTGAAGATGACACGATCGACAAAGGTAAAAATGACATTCTATCCTTTAAGATAGTTCCAGGAAGTCATAACTAAATATGTAGGAGCTTGTACATATGTGTATATTATTAGAATTATTAGAGTTCTTTAGAATAAAATTTTTGCATCTTTCGATCTATGTGTGTAAAGAAAAAGTTTACCAGGCAAAAAAAAAGATTTTGGGGGTAGAATGAGGGAAAGAAAGAAAAAAAAATACGTTCAACTTGAATTGTAGGTATAAGTCCCAGATCCATTCAACCTTTGGTTCACTTGTGTATATATATATTTGTATTATTAAAGGAGTGAATCAAGATATAGATTTTGTTGATATTACAAAACAAAAGCAGTGAATATTACTTTTATTGATTCAATCATTTTCCCAGTTATGTCGTCGATCAAAAAGTACCTTAAATCTGCTAAAGCATCTATAGAAGCAAATGATCCTGAATCAACACTAGATTTTGCCAACGACGCTTTAGAAGAAGATCCAAATTGTTATTTTGCATATGTATTTAAAGGAAAAGCATATCAATTGCTTAGAGACATTCCAAAGGCAATCAAGGCATTTCAAAAGGCAACAGAGATTGAACCAAATAATTTATTGGCCTGGAAAGGATATTTTCAAGTCCTTAAAGTGTCTGATGACTACAAATTGTTCTTCCAAGTTTTGACCAATTTAGTGAGACTTTTAACAGATCAAGGGATCTCAATAGCGGAAACATTGAAAGATATGAGAAACTATTTGGATCGCCAAAAGTACAAGAGTAATGACAATTTATATGAATTTTATTTGAGGTCAATACTACCAGGATCTGAATTGGGTGACTTGATTGGAACAGCCATCGAACCTACTGATGTTACAGTGAAAAAATTGTTAGATTTTAAGACTAGTCAAACTGAAAAAACTGTTGTCAATAGAGTTTCCAAAGAAAGAGTTAAATTTGGTAGGGTTATAACTACTGATCAAAAGGCAAAACTTGATAACATTGCTTGGTCTTATTATGAGGACGGTGATATTCTCGAGTTGTACGAAATGTTTCTCAATGTGTGTGACGATGAAGAGTTGAGACACAAGTACGAAGAGAAATTGTTAAAGTTCAAGTACGAACTCTTGAAGGTATGTCCTGATAAACAAGCAATGCATCAAGATATCAAAAACCAAATGGAAGATATGATTCTTATCAATACTAAAAGCTTGTTTTGTTGGAATTTGTATTTCGATTGGTGTGATGCAAAGACAATCAATGATCTTGATGAAAATAAGGTGATATCTTACTTGCAAATCTTTCAAAATGAAGGTTTGGGGTTGATTTTGTTTGCCTATGTCATGAGTGATATTTCTCCATTTAGTAAAGAGAAAATCGTGAAAAGTTTATCGGCATACGACATCAACAAACGGAAGCCTGATTCATCGCAATTGAATCCTGAAGATGACAAGGATGCAGAACTTTTAGAAGAGCTTGCGGATGATGCCACTTTGGAAGACGAAACTTCTTCATCTCAATATTATTTACCCCAAGATGAAGTTTTGGGTTTGATTTTAGAAGGTTATAGTAAAACGAAAAATTCAGTGTTGGCCAGCAGAATAATTGTTAATTACTATATCCATTTGCGAGAATATAACTTGGCTTCGGAAAAATGTCGTGATGGTATTAAAACTTTAGCTGATATTCAGCGGACTTTTGGGATAGATTTGACAAATACCAAGGAGGACTTTTTGTGTTCACTTGCAATTGTGTACACTTATTATGAAGCTCCCAAAAACTATAACCGAGCAATTCAGCTTTATGAGAAAATTTTAGAGTCAAATCCAGATAATGTTAAAGCACAAGTGGGTAAAGGATTGATATATGTCGAGAGAGGGGAATTAGAGGAAGCTAGAACTATTTTAGGGGCTGTTGTTAAGAAATATCCTACGAATATTGAGGCTGAATCAGAGTATTATTGGTGTTTAGTCAAGTTGGGAGAATACTCACAAGGGCGAAAGGGTTTGGAAGGCTTTTTGAGTAAGGTCACTGGTGGTGATTTACACAGTCGTGAAACTAGAGCTGTTGCTCGTTGGAGAATTGCAAAAAGTTATTTTTTGGAAAATGCCGACAACGATGACAATGTTAAAGAGTGCTACAATAACTTGATCAAATCACTTAAGGATTCTGATTTGTATGCACCTTCATATACTTTGCTTGGTATTTTGTTTCAAGACTATTATGGCGATACTGAAAGAGCACAAAAGTGTTTTTACAAAGCGTTTGATCTAGACACAAACGAGATTGTGGCAGCAAGGTATTTGGTCCAACAAGCGACTCTGAAGAATGAATGGGAAGTTGCGCAAGTATTAGCCAAAAGAGTCGTGAGCAACGAAAGTTCAAGAAGATTGATAATGCGTGGTGATGTGGATACAGATAAAGCATGGCCTTATCGTGTGCTAGGTAGTGGTGCCTTAAATTCTCAAGATGATGCAAAGGCTGTCGAATGGTTTCAAAATGCACTCCGTTTAGATGCTAACGATTTTGACTGTTGGGTAGGCTTAGGTGAAGCATACTACCATTGTGGACGGTTCGATGCTGCAGCTAAAGTTTTCCGTCATGCATTGACATTGAAAAATAATGACTGGGTAGTCAAGTACATGTTGGGAGTGGTCACGTGTGAAATGAAAGAATACAATGAAGGGTTGACCAGTTTATATGAAGCCTTAGAAATGAGACCTAGTGAAGAATGTATTCTCAGTGCAATTTATGAAGCAAACATACAAAACTGTCAACGTTTTATTCAATCAGGGTTTTTCGGAAGAGCAATCAACGCGAATTTGAAAGCATTATCTTTTATAAAACAGTCTCTCTCCCAAAATTCAACTTCGCAAAAGGCGTGGAAGTCATTAGGTGAGGTGTTAAAGGTGTTCACTAGAATTCAACAAAATATTAATCAAGTTCCTTTCAATGATGTGTTTGATATTTTTGAAAGTTTAGGATATAATGAAACTGTATCTCTGGTTGCTGATATCGATCTTGATGAATCAATTAATTTGAAAAATGCTCAAGAATTGTATGCTCAAGGTGAGAAGGCTCAGTCCTTGTTTGTATTGATAATTGTTGCTGCTGTCGCAGGTGTAAAATCTTTATCGTTGAAAGCTAACAAGTTGTTACGTGCGACAGCGTACTACAATTTGGGTTTGGCCTTGTTAGAGGCTTACCAAAATGACGACCAAATGCTGGTTTACAGGGACACATCTATTTTGTTTTTCAAAAAATCTATTCAACTTGAACAAAGCAATGCTAACTATTGGATTGCATTAGGTAATGCTTATTTTACGTCTAATCCACAAATATCACAACACTGTTATATCAAAGCTACTACTTTGGAGGTGAAAGATGCTGAAATATGGGTAAATTTGGCATCATTATTTTTAAGATATGGAGACACCGAATTATCGAAGGATACGTTTTTAAGAGCTCAATCGGTGGCCCCTCAAGATGCTCAATCATGGTTAGGACATGCAGTTGCTGCGGATATATTGGGTGAAGAAAACAAGGCATCGGGTTATTATGTTCATGCATTTACATTATCTAAAGGTCGTTTAGCGTTAGCACAATTTCTTTATGGATTATCGGTGGTAAATAAAAGCCAAGGTCGGGATCCTAGAGATATTGAAACTGCTCAAGAATTTAGCATTAGTAATCAAGCAATGCAACAATATCTCAAATATTATCCTGATGATGAGGCTGGATTAAGTATTGCGTTATCAATTGCTGAAAGGTGTAAAGATTTCGAGCTGGCAATCACTTTAGGAACTAAATTAAGTGAACTTTATGAGAGGCAATATGAGGCAAATGAAAGTGAGGTTGTTTTACAAAAATTTGCAACTGTGAAATCTCAATTAGCTAGAATTCACTTGGGTTTGGGTGATTATGAACAAGCTTTAGACAATGCAAAAATGGCTTTACAATTGAATGAAACTTCAGAGATCTTGTTATCTTCGAAAATTACTATGGGGCTCAGCTATTTCTTCCTAAATGATTTCCTGAGCGCTCTAGAAGAATTGAAAGTTGTTCTTGGAGAATACAGTGATTCTTCGAGAATTGTTAGTTTGATTGCTCAAGTCTTGCATGCGCATGGAACTGAGGAGACTAAACAGGCCGCTGTTGATCAATTGTTTGCCTTCATTGAAGAATATGGATCTTCATTATTAGTTGTCCTCACTTTGGGTGCAATTTCTCTTGTGGATCAATTGGATGATTATTTGCCGGCGATTAAGGAAGAGTTGTCAACTCTTGGATTAAATGAAATTGTTTGTGACAGCCACAGAGAAGTTCCTCGATTATTGAATGAAATAAATACTAGACTTGATGATGGTAATAATGAAAATGCTTGGCTTAGATATGCATTTTTGTTCCCATTTGATTATAACATCTGGAAGAACATTAATAGTACAATGGCTAAACAAGTGATTTCTTTGCATGATGTCAAGGTTAATGGGGTACAGTATTCCGATGCATTATTAAAGACTGGTCAATTGAGAGATATTCAACGTAGCTTACTATTCAATCCTGGTAACAATGAAGCTATAAAGGCGTTGCATGGGTGTTTATGAAATAAAGTGGGTTTCTAAATTAGATATAACGATAATAAGTGTTGTGTATTCTTTTTTGCACTATATAGAAGTTGTATTGGCTATAGAGTATTTAGAATAATCCACAGTGATCAAGTCACTTATTGACGATGTAACACCAGAGCCGGCTTCGTTATTATTCATGATTAATTCATGTTGTTCTAACTTGTCTTTACAATAATCAACAACTTTTTCAAACTTATTAAATGATATCTCATTATGTTCGTGTAATTTCTCTAACAATTCCAATTCTTGTATAACTTTCACCACATCAGTGTTTCCTTCTTTTTCTTCATCCTGGCTTAATACAATCAACCAACAGTTAGCAATCTGTTCTAATGCAGAGGACTTGGTGTATTGAAATTCTTGATTAGTGAAATTAGGCAAGTTATACACTAATTTGGTAGTTTCGTGTAAAAATTGCAAAGAATGTGTCATATTTGTTTCTAATGGAGGTAAATAATTTAAAATGAAATCAGACACTGATGATAAAAATTCTTGCAAATGAGGTTTGATTCTTAAATATGAATAATCACTTTCAACATCACACTTGTAAGGCAAATGAGATATAATCATATCAAATTTGTCTTGTAAAAGTTGAATGGAATCTTGAATAGAAGGTCTAGGGGAAATTTTAATTAATGTAGATTGTAATTCAGGATGAACAGTTATTAAATCTTGCACAAGTTTTTGTAAATTGGATTTGTCTAATGATTCAATCAATCTAGGTAGTGGCAAAGGTTGCCCACTGATTTTGGGTGTTTTGGCCTTCTTGAACTTGGAAGATCCTAAAGATGATTGTATGTATTTACGTGTTGTCGTGGTATTCATGGTGGTAGTTGTTGACTTGTCGCCATCAAAATCGTCTCGCTTTCTTTTCTTCATAGTTGTGCTTGCCGTCGCATGTGACATTGCGGTAAATGGATAGCGAGGGACATGAGGATCTGTGCTTGATGGTGTTTCAACAGATACTTCTGTATTATCATTCTTGTTGGTTCCTGGCCATTGAAAATTTGTGGACATCATGTTCTGTGAGGGATATATGCTTGAGAAACTGTCTAATCTTTTATAATATGTGAAAAAGTTAAAAGTGTTCTAATAAAGAAAAAAAAATTGAAGAAGAAAAATAGAAAACTAATAATGATTATGAACAAATATCTAATTTGTAAATAAGTTGTTGATTGATGGATATATTTTAAAAGTTAAGTCCAAATGAAGTGTATAAATATGAGTGAATATATATCGTTAAAAAAAAAAAGCAAAGAAAAAAAAAAAGAAATAAAAGGAGAAGAAGATGTAAGAATCTTTTTTCTCTTCTCGAACACTAAAATTAATTAAGTGTTTATTATTGTTTATTGTTTATAATTAATTTGTCGCTGTTTTTTCTCGTCGTCATAGTCGCCATCGTCTTTTTGGCTTGGTTTTTGCTACCACTTGCCGCCACCAACTGCCACCAACTGCCACCAACTGCTACTAACTGCCACCAGCTGCTTCCAACGCCACTACCACAATTGCTGCCACTTGGTTACTCATATTAGACGGCATTGTTTTTTCTAGCTTAGCCAGCATCTAAACTTTATTTAACTTATGTTGTCAACCTAAACTGAAGTAACATTGCTCAGTTTAAATTCAACTTTGTTTTACTTTTCTTTCTGTTTCTACAATTTACTTGAATTTGAAAATTACCGTTTCATTCTCTTTCCTTAATCTTAATCATTCATATTGAAATTGCAAACACAATTTAATGGTTTTCTTACTCCTCTCTCAAGTTCATCATTGATACACATTTTACTCCATGAAATTTCAGTAGTCACTCATTGACAAAATGCACACTCCATAGTCGTCATCATCGTGTCCGTTCCACATCGTATTCAGCCAATAATGGTTGTAGGCCGCTACTATATTTCTCATTCTTCTTTTTTTTCTCTTTTCCATTGTTAAATTTATATATGTATATATACAAAGCTATATAGAATTTATATTACCTTCAAAGTAACTTCGAATTCAATCAAACAAGAAAAGCAAACAAAAGGGTAGTAGGAATATTAATAGTAATCATTTCCTTCATATTCAGATCCACTTATACTATAATCATTGTCATCATCATCATCATAATCTGATTCACTATCCAAGTCATAATCAGCTTCATTAAAATCATGAAATCTATTTCTTTTGATTTCAACATCATCATCGGTCAACTCATTGTTACCATTTCCAATTGTTTTGGAGTTGGTAAAACTACCACCGGTTAAATCATCTTCACCTTCATCACCATTCTCAATTTCTTTTTCCTCTAATTCAATCTTCAATTCTTGCACAATATCAAAACATTCAGCAAGCAAAGCATTTAGTGTTCCTTGACCCTCGGGTATACTGCCATCCACAATAAACTTACCATCTTGACGAAGATTATCTAACGATGCCAATTTGAATTGGAACGGGTATAATTCTTTTAAATTGTTTAATCCATCAACACGTTTCAATTCTAAAAGACATCTCTTTACCGTTTGCAATTGATTATGAATGGGAGTTAAACTTTCACTGACAGGTTCACTACTCTCCAATAACTTATAAACTAATCCATAACATCGTCTCAAAAGAAATAATATCAATAATTGCGACTTTTTGAATGCCTTTGTGTCATCTTTATTTGTTTGTTTGACCAAATTCAACCTTTGTTCATCAAATGTTTTCAATTGTTTTTGATATGAGTATAAATCAGTTTCTCTTAATGTCCATCTTCTAGTAATTAATAAATTCTCCAATGTTAATTTCAAATCTTGCAATTGATGATAAATGGAATCATATTTAGCTTTCAATTCCTGACTTTCTTCATTCAAATTCAATGAAGATAATGACGAGGAAATCTCGTCACTGTCATCTTGTGCTAGTAAATCACCTAACAAGTTATTACATTCATCTATTAACCCATTCATTATAGCTTGTAATGACTCAAGCTTTTGTTCATCTAAATCAGACACATCATTACTATGAAACTTCATATCTGTTTCATCTCTGTATTGTTCAATCTTTTTCAATTCTGCTTTAAATTGATTTATTTTTATCGTCAACTTTTCATGTTTGATTAAATTCTTTCCAGCATTAGATTTTTCATCTTTATAACTAATCATATAGTTCAAAATGTTTTTTCTTAGTTCAATTAATTTATTATAAGTTGGTTCCAAATCTTTTGGAACATTCTTAAAATTACTCTCCAAGTCTTGGTATAATGTTTCACATTTGATCAATTTGTTTCTCAACAACGTTTCTTCAATTTGATGGTTGGCGTGACGATTAGCTTCCTCCTCTTCATCTTCATCATCATCCTCTTCGTAATTAGTGGTCGAAATAACAATGTCTCTAATTTCGGCTAATCTGATCCCAATAGGAGCCAAGTCCTCGACGGTGTACACTTTGCATTCTTTCAAATGATTCAATAATTTCATAACTGTACTCAAAGAGCTATATGTTGCTGGGGCAAATTTGGTCAAACCACAAGTCACAAAACATAATGATAATAATTGAAAAATATCATCAGTAATTAAATCATTAGTATTGGGCAAATTTAATGTGATACCTTTCAATTCCTCATCCTTTCTCGTCACTTTCAATTCATTCAAAATATCAAGAAACTCATGATAAATCTTGTATATTTGTTTTGAATTAATGTATTTGCTTCTATTGTTCTTCAATTCCAATAAAGTTTTGTAAATCTGTGATAAGGATTCATGTATCGGCTTTTCATACGATGGAACAATTACTTTGGGAGTGGATCCAGAACTAGAATTTGAAGGTCCCGTGCTTGTAGCTGAAGTTGCAGCATTGGAATTTAATCCAAATGAAGGAGTGGTTGGTCTTGAATGGGGAGTAACTAACCCTGAGTAAGTCATATTTGATAAAAGATAAAAAAAGGTGGTGTGATAAATGCTTCAATTCTTGAAATCTTTTGCTTTTTGTTTTCTTTTTTTTTTTCAATTATTTTTTTATATACTAGACTATGGGGATTGGTATTATTACTTAGTCTATAACTTTGAATATCGATAGAAATAACCAGCCGATTTGTATTAATGACACAAGAGAATCAAACTAGAAGAAAATGGCAACTCATTCTTCCTCTTTTTTTTTCTTGTTTGTTCAATTTTGGGACCTTTGAGGGCTTTTTTTTGCCCTTAGTAGTGTAAGTGGTTCTAAGTTTTTTTTGCCTGCTAATGTCATTACAGTTTCTCATAATATCTCCCTCCGTTTTCCCGCTCAGGCAAGCTCGGAGAATTCAGGGGCTGTTTTAAACTGGCCCAAACTAAACTTCATCAGAATTGCTGGTGCGTCATTAAACTATTTTGAAGCGATATTGTTTCTGGTTCTATCAAAAAGAAGTGATGTTTTTTAAATTCTATAATTAATCTGAAGTAATGAATTCAGACTTCAACTCTAAGAGGATATCCACAATTGCTGTCCAGCAGAATCACCCCTAAAATGAACTATCGCGGGTAACAATTCCTTTTCAAAGAGAGATTGCTTATTGCTTTCAATATAAATTTAATCAAAATATTTACTTAAAATTCAAAAACCTATCTGATTGTATTTATTGCAAAAATACTCAAAGAGAAATGAGGAAAAAGCTAAGATTTTTAATACCTGTTAAGTATACTTCTATTCTATTCAATATTGCTTAATATGTACAAAAAGTGGACATATAACAATTTTCAATTTTCTTCGTTATTCCCCTTTTTTTTTTGCTTAAATTATATCATCAAACTCTTCATCGTCGTCATCGTCGTCATCTTCATCAGCGTCCTGTTCTGCCAATTGAGCATAATATGCAGCTAATGCATCTTGTGCCTCTCTCTCTTTCAATTCTGCGGATACATTATTAAAGTTGGAATTATTGTTGACAGTACTCTGAGGTTCAGGTGTAGCCATAACTGAGGATTGCTCAGTAGTTCCTTCTTTGCTGTCACTTCCATATATTTCTTTAGAGTCGGTAATTGTTTCTCCTTGCTCTCCTTCCTCTTTGATAGATGATGGAGTACCCATGTGATCGTCTTCCTCGTCTTCAAGTTTACCAAAAGTATTGGATTGGCCAACAGTACTGTTTGAGTGCCATGAAGGCAATGCATTCTGTTCCAATTTCTGTCTTCTGTTTTCCTTTTCCATTTGTTCTCGTTCATAGTTTTCATCATTTGCGGTGATAGAGACATGTAAAGTGGCTTGTGATCTGGCTGCGGCATTTTGCATTGCTTGAGCATTCGATCTTGACTTGGAACTGACACGATTGGATAATGTGTATGATGCTGTGGTGGCTGATTGTGCTGGGATAGCTTGTAATAAAGCTGATTCGAAATCGTTGTCTCGTATTTGAGTTTCATCTATAATTTTCAAAAATTTAATGATTGGATCAAGTTGTTTCATCAATTTTTCAAGTCGTTCTTGTTTTAAAGTTGCTTGCTGTGAAGAATCGTCTTCAATTAAAACACCTTGACACACATCACATATGAATTCAGTTTTATCTTCGCTCAACATAGATATTGCATCCAACTGACTTACTTTATTGCCACATCTAGGACATACATACCCCTGTGGATTACCAAAGCTTGACATTTCCTGTTTTAATACATTGACAATCGAGTGAACTTTCCACTTGATCGAATCAATAGCTTCAGTTATATGAATGAAAAAGTAGGTACGAGTCACATATTTCTGTTGACCATTATCCTCTCGTTGAATATGATTGGTTAATAACCTGTCATCAACTAATCGATTACAAAGTGAACGTAGCTCTTTTCTTTTGATTCCCAACAAATGAATCAAATCATCTTCTGATAATACAGAGTGACGAAGGACAGCATCAAGAATTAATACATAAGGAGTACTGTAAAATCCTCTGCTAACAAACCGAATAAGTGATCTGACTGAATCGTCCATGAAGATGACTATGGTGGAGTTAAAAAGACCGATATCTCTTAGTATTCATTGTGGGTTTTTTTATGGTTCTTTTTTTTTTCTGACAAATCTCTTGTTCGGTTGCCTACCGAAAAGAAAGGTAGTGTCATTTGGATAAAATGTTGCACAGTCTTCTTGTTATCAAAAGCAAAACTCTAAAACTGTTGCAAAAGTGAGATAAGAGATTATGTGGTTTTATGACGGCAATGTTGGTTACTGTGTAAACATTTACAATGAATGAAGTTTAGAAAATTTCACTACAAGATGAAATATAAGTTAATCTGAATTGGACAATCAAATTCTTTGTTGCAAACTATATGTTGGGAGTGTCAAAAATTGAAGCCAAGAGAATGAATTGATTGAACTCCTTCTGTTACATTAAAGAAATCTATGTTGTGACACCCAGCTAATGACTACATGAAAGAGTGAAAACACGAATTGACATGAGAATTAACTAATTATTTGCAGCGATTGTACTTTGGACAATCTATTATATTTCAAAATGGAACAATAATGACAGTTATAGCTTTTGTGATAATGAGATTATTCTTAACAACAAACCAGCATCACAAATTTTCCCAATTTTGTGCTTTCATGTAACATACTTATTGTTATTTTCTAGAAAAATACACGTTATGCTGTCATTTGCATCTAAGGTCCACAAAAGAGATGAGGTGGCTTCAAACTGTATCAACAGCTGTCATTTTGATGATGCAGTAGCAGATTATCTGCTTCCTCTCGTCAACGCATATGGCGAATTATGATGGCAAATTTAACTGTCATGAATCGTGATATCACCAACCTATACAGATAAGGTTGCTATATACTGAAACGAATTATTAAATGAAATTAGTGGCAAATAAGGAACAGCAATCTCATAATCTAAAATAAGCGGACGCGCTGGAGTTCCCATTCTTTACTTTCTGTCTCATTGAAAACACGAAAAATGAAATAGTATAAAGTAGAATATACCAAAAAGTAGTACAAAACAGGACATTCAAAAAAAAACATTTCGTGTTTTGTTTATATGCAGTCACTTTAGTTTAATTTTTCTCCTTCATTGCATATTACGCGTCTCACATTTTTATTTTTTTATTTTTTTTTTTTAATTTTTTTTTTTAAATTCTCTCCATCAGGAATGGTTTCATATTGTCATTGATTTCATACGTATATATATACTCGCTAGAGTGTGATGAACATGTCATAAATTAATTTTGATAATTTTTGCTTATTTTTATTTAACTTATCTTTCCATTTTATATTATCCGTTTTATTACAAATTTTTTTTTATCCTTTTTCTTACACTTTCTATTTTATTTTACTTTTAGGATTTTACTTTTTGATTACTTTTGAATCTTATAACAAGACATCCTCAATATTAACTGTTCACTGCCGTTGCATTTCATCAAATATTAGATTGAACTTCTACTTTATATTTAAGAGATAAACCAAAGACACTGAAACAACTAAGCGAAAAAAAAATTAATATACCTTTGGATCAAGATGTCTTCTGTCATGGATAAACCTACATCAAGACAACCATTAAGGGACTCCTCTAATTACAAGAATAATTCAGAAACGACACCTTCAAAATCACGAACACAATTATCAGTAGCACTTCCAATTACTCAGAACACACCACCTGAAAGTATATCAGCAATCAGAAGATCCGACGCAAATCTATTTGAGACACCTACAAGATTTTACAATATAGATACTACTTCATTGGTGGGTGACTCTCAACATTTGATGATGCAATCATCCTATTTATCTCCGGCTTTTTCATCGCCAACCCAAAGGCATAGTCAAGAACAAAATTCAGACAAATTAGCTAGCTCGCCTATAAAAAAACCCTCGGAAACCAAAAAACTGAAGTCAAAAGCAAAAACAAATACTTCTCCTCCAAAAGCTAGTAGATCTTTCAACTTGCAATCTGAAGACAAACCTCCTTACTCATATGCAACTTTAATCGGTATTTCCATATTATCTCACCCGGAGAAAAAATTGACGTTGTCTCATATATATCAATGGATATCTGATACTTTCAAATATTATAAGAAGGGAGATGTTGGGTGGCAGAATTCTATAAGGCACAATTTATCTTTGAACAAAGCATTTATCAAGGGTGAGAAATCTAAAGACGGGAAAGGGCATTTTTGGTGTATCAAACCAGGATGTGAGGAGCAATTTTTGAAAAGCAGGAGTGTGAAGAAAAGCTCCTATCAAGAAGTCATGGACCAGATCAACCACGCTTCCAAAATTAATGCTGAGGCAGCAGCAAGAGCTGCAGAAGAAAAAGCGGCTAAAGAGGAAGCTGAGTCAAAGCTGAACAGCATTTATGGTTATACAAACCTTGCATCGTCTCCTAATCGTCCCAAGTTGAAAAGAAAACTAGAAGGTGACGACGATGGTGATGACTTTGAGTACGATGAAGAAGATGATGATGATGATGAAGAAGAAGAAGATGTCACTGTGATTGATCCGCCAATGAAGAGACAGAAAGTAGCAACATTGGGTGAACCTTGGCAGTCAAGCACCCCTGCTAAGTCAAACAGTTCAAACCACACAAGCGGCGCTGCTAATTTGGCTGCGTCCATTAGTGAAAGCAAAATCAATGCAGTGGTCACCACAACACCGAAAACAACGTCAACACCAAGATTTGTCATTGATTCACCTAATAGGCCGATTCTTGCTGGCAAAAATCTTACATATACTTCTTCATTCAGCTGCAGTTCAAATTTTGAATTATCTCCAGTAAGACCACTTGAAACTGGTCCACTTTTGGAACCCTTGACACCTGCAAACAACATTTACCGAAATTTCCAAAATCAACAACAACAACAACAGCTGCTGCATATGTTGCTTCGGGTACGTACACCAAAGTCGACCATCGCAAAAACACCAATTAGAAACATTCGTACCCCGCAAACCAGTTCGATTGTCAAAAAACTTTGGAATTCTCCTTCATATTTAGATGATTTTTATTATAGTCCATTGATCAATAATCTGATCAATCTATTAACAGTGTCATCTAATTCCAAGCTATCGACTATACAGGGAAGTTTTCTGTCGTATGACGATGACGATATGGTTTCAAGAAACTTTGAACATCCTCATGTCCACTCATCGCCAATATTAGGCAGTTCATCAGATCACGGTGTTCTTGCTGATAATAAAGAAAAAAGAAAGAATTTGTTCCAGGATTTAAAAAATGTGGAGAAGAATAGTACATTAAAGGACTGAGTGTCTCTTTTTGTTGCCCATGGTGTTTGTATTTTTGGTTACTGGGTATTGGTTTTTTTGGGAATGGGCAAATCACTTTTAATTAGTGTTCTCTTACTTTTTCCATATTTTTATTCTATTTTTGTTTCATTTCTTGGATTAAGATATTTAATGGTCATTATTATTATTACTTTTTTATAATCTACTTATAGGGAGTTTTTAAGGTTGGTTATTTTTTTTTATTTGTTTGATGAGTAGATTAGTTTTGTATTATTATCATTTGTTTTTTTTTTATATAATTTTCTTCTTTAATAACCAATATACATATATACATATATATATTTACAAGATTAATCACTAGAAGCACAGCCTCGGCAACCACAAGTGATACATTCAATATTCACTTTTTCGGGATCTTTTTCTAATAATTTGGCTTTAGGAACTCTACAAACACAAGTTCCACCACCATTGGTATTGGTAGATATACAATTAATACAACATAACTTTTCATAACCAGGTTTTTTCCATTTAGCAATAAGGTCCTTATTTATATCATTTTGAAGTAATAGCCAGTCGTATAATTCTTTAGATATTCGTTTCGCCACATATGTATCATAAACATATCGAGTGATTTTGTAATTTAATTGATATATTATCCATAATGATGATTGTTTGGATTTGGTTGGGTCAGGATTAGTTTGGGCTGATTTCAATTTGTTGCGATACTTTGTCAATGTAGGTTCTATTTTAGAGTACCCTTCAGGCGGTGGACCATTCTTTTTCGGTTTTTTTATCTTTGGCATTGAATGTAAGAGTGTTAAAGGAGTTGTTTGTAAGTGAAGCAGCAAAATACTTTTTTTGACATTTTTTTTTGCGCATCCTCATTACTTTTTGTCAACCACTTTTGTTAGATAGTGAGTTCTTTATTCAACATGTTTTAAAAAAGACTCTTAAAAATAAGAGAATACTTTGATATCTAACCAGATACTTTACATGCTTTTATAAAGCACATTACAGTGGACAACTGTGATTGATTTAAGTGGGAAAAAAATATTCAGGAAACAAAAAAATAACTTATGACGACAGCAGCAGGATTCGAACCTGCGCGGGCAAAGCCCAACTGATAACGCGAATAAGATTCGAGTCAGACGCCTTAACCGCTCGGCCACACTGTCAAATTTTTTGAATTTTAGGCTCCCAGAATATTATATCGGGAAATTCTTTCTATAGCTTTTAGATAGATGAATGGCAGTAATCTAATATATAAATACCGCTTTTTTAAAGTAATTTAGTATGATATTGGCAAAAGGTTCTTAAGTGGTTAAAGTGGATTGTCTTGAATGCTTTTCCTTTTTCCGTTATAAGTTTAGATAAAATTTGGTGCAAAAATTATTACAAAAAACCACACCAGCATTGAATGATTTTAACTATTTCATCGAGCATCATCACTTGATTTACAATATCTGAGCTAGGTCTACAATAATTCTAGAACTGTTTTAAGACCTAGATTAGGAAAATTGATGCATAAACAAACAGGTTGTATCAATCACCCTTTTCTTGCTTATCAAGTACATATTGTTGCAGCTAATTTGCTCAGTAGTTCATGGGCCCATATTTATCACCAGCTTTTACATTACTCGGAGATATCAAATACTATATAAATTCTGAAAAGACTTAATCGGGGTTTGATTTGTCGGTTTCATTAACAATAAATGTATTACAGTCCTGCAATGCAAAATAATGTTCTCTGTTGGTACAGCAAATTTATTCAACCCCTTAATTTTTCTGTACAAAAGAGTCTCTTACAATAAATAATTCCTTCACTCTATGGTATTAATAAAAAGCTTGTAAAGCAACTTGGGGTAAACATAAAAGATAACTAATGCAAAAAAAGTTGCTAAGAGATATAAGAATAATGGAACATGAATGTGAACTACTGTAAAAGAATCAAATGTAAACTGAATTGCAATTGCTATATATGTTTGAAATAAGTATGCTTATAACATGGTCAAAAAAAGCATGTATTGTCCAAATATATGCAAAAAAGAAAACAATATACTAATATGTTTCTCGTAACTGAGGGTGCTGTGGTCTGATTATTTCACAATTGTAGAAGGTACTCTTTTATATCCGGTGTAGAACCCTTAGTAGCAGTTGTTTGTATATTCTCTTTATAAGTAAGCTTGATAGTATAGACATTTTTCGCCCACACAGAATCGTTCTCTATATTTCAATAAATATAAAAGTAAGAGGGAGCACTAAAAGTCAATACATAATAACTAGCACTATTAGATAGCATCTTAGGGGATAATAGTAACGTGGTTACCACTTGTTGCTTAGTAGTTGTCTAGTAAACTACTGGTGATCGTTACACCAAGTGTGATCATAAATGCCATTATTAGAACAAAGTTAGCACAAGATTAATGCAACTAAAGTGCATAAGGATATAAGCACAATATAAATACATCTTTTAATCTTACAAAAACAAATATAGGGTATTGTTAGTCCCTTCTGTATTATTTTTTATTATTTTTTTTTGCAACATTTCTAAATACAGTAAATCCTTGAGAGATACTTTGATTTCATTACAGGTCTGCAAGGTTCATTTCTCCTCATTTGATTACAATGAGCTACTTTTCCTCAAAGCTTTCAAGAATGCATAATTATTACTATTGAATCTGCCACTAACTATAGATAAAAGCAATTTTGGAACATTTGTGAATATAGATGTTCGTATCCCACTGGAGCATTAACACTATAATGGTAATTTTTATTATCTGCGTCTTTTGTTGTGCCACTTTATAAAAACAGCTAACACTTCAAGGTTTATCACTTAAAAGAATAAGTTTAAATATAAAAATAGCTGTAGAATTAGAGCTTCCAAAAGTCTAGTCAGCATAAGTTCTAATTATCAACAATTTCATAACAGACATGAAAACCCTAGTTGTCTTATGTACTTTATTATCAATAATATTTGCTTCGCCCTTTAGTTTGAAATCACCTCTTGTGGATGACTTCTACAATCCACCTCAAGGTTATGAATCAGCAAAATTAGGAGAAATCTTAAAGTTGAGAAAAACGCCAGGCAAAATAAGCAGTTTGTTTATCCTTGTGGAGGTTAAGAACTCCTGGCAGCTTTTAGTTAGATCCGAAGATTCATTTGGAAATGCAGCAGCAATTGTTACCACTGTTATCAAACCTTTCAACGCCGACCCTTCCAAAGTTGTATCTTATCAAAGTTGGGAAGATGCAACTAACATTGAATGCTCACCTTCTTACGGTATGCAATTTGGGGCTCCATTGTCATCAGTACAAACCCAAGTGGATATGATTTTCATAGTTCCATTGTTGAATAAAGGTTATTTTGTTGTTCTTCCAGATTATGAAGGTCCTAAATCTACATTTGGTGTAGGAAGACAATCAGGAAAAGCTACATTGGATTCCATCAAAGCTGTCTTGAAAACTAAAGACTTTTCTGGTATTAATGATGATGCCCAAGTTGCTATGTGGGGGTATTCCGGAGGTACAATAGCTGCTGGCTGGGCTGCTGCTTTGCAGCCTAAATATGCACCAGAGTTGAAGAAAAATTTGATTGGTGCAGCTCTTGGTGGGTTTGTCATTAATATTACTGCTACCGCTGAAGCAACCGATGGTACATTGTTTGCTGGATTAATCCCAAACGCACTAAATGGATTAGCCAATGAATTTCCTGATTTTAAAAAGAGAATGTATGAAGTTGTTGAAAAAAGATATGAAGGAGCTTTACAACAGGGGACTCAACACTGTTTAGGAGGAGCTATTCTTCATTTTGCCTTTGATCAGGTTTTCACTGGTGACCATAGATACTTTGAACAGGGTTATGGATTGCTCGAAGAGGAAGTATTCAACCGAACCATTCTGGGGAACAGTTTGTTATACATGGATCAAGAGTATTTACCGGATATTCCAATATTTGTATATCACGGCTCGTTGGATGGCATTGTTCCAATTCCTGATGTACATGGTGTTTACAAGAATTGGTGTGATTGGGGCATCGACTCATTTGAGTTTGCCGAAGATTCATTGAATGGCCATCTCACCGAGATTGTTGTTGGAGCTCCCGCAGCTATAACATGGTTAGATGCAAGATTTGATGGCCAACCAGTTGTGGAGGGATGCAAGAAAACTACTAGAATCACTAATTTTTCTTATCCAAACATTTCCGATTCAACTAGAAATTTCTTCAAAGGTATTTTTGATTCACTTACTGCCTCACAATTGGGACCTGGTGTCACATCTGATAATGTGACCTTAAGTGGATTAACTGGATTCATGGGGGGACTTTCTAAGTTCAAAAAGTCAGTTTAGAGTGACCATTTTATAGTTCTTCATACTCTGTACTACGACGACAGTTCAGAGATTTTCTAGGCAGCTTTATATTTTAAAATAATACAACATATGATACATACAAAAATACACAAATTGTTTTTTTCTTTTATCTACACTGCAAGTATAAGCCTAATGTAAGAATCTTCTCTTTCTATCTCCACCAGCCATTAACTCGCTGTCATCTTCCTGAGATGACCTTTTGATAGTATCCATTAAAGGAGTGCATTTGATTTCACAATTCTGAGTATAAAACTGTTTCAACAAAGCATCATATTCAACACTTGACCAATCGTAAATCGACGGTCTTCTACTTTTGATCATGTTGAATGAATTCAATAAATTGTAGCGATAAGTATCCATCAAGTACGCGATCATAAGGCCCGTCAGCAAATTATCATTCCCATCTTGTGATATAATTAAAACCTCCATCTCTTGATTAATCAGCTTAAATAAATTGATCAACCTAATTAAACTGAAAAATTGCATCATCAAGTTTGCTCCACACAATATAGGTGATGATATCTGGATACGATCAGTTGAGTTCGGTAATTGGTGTATCAATTTGGCAGCATTTGGATTACTTTTATAAAAATAGTTCAAGTAGTTTGCTAATATTCGACTATACTTGCGCGTAAAGTTGGCAGCAAGCTCATCGTGACTCTGAAAGAAAGGATCCAAACTCAAAATCAACACATCAGACGATATTGCTACGTCCCTGTTATTTTCAATCAAGTCGAGGAACGGTAATGTCGTGCCACAATTAATGATTATCTTGATATTACGCTGAACTAGGAAGTTACTGCCATAATTATCTGTATTGTTTAACAACGCGTTGTATGGTCCTAACCACACTCTTGGACAAATTTGCTGAGGTGTTTCCGGATTAAAAAACATACACTCATTGAAATGTGTGTTGTGGTTGTGGAAATTTCTGCTTTGTGAATACATTGGTAAAAACTGAACTTTGGTTTAGATTTGTTGTTGTTACGGGGCTTTGACTATGGTGGTTTTAGTTCTTGCAAACGAAAAAGCTTTGGGATTTTTGATATTTAAATAAAGGGATATTTCCAGATATATGGAAATTCTGACACTTATACGGTACAATTATAGCCTAGATGTGGTGTTATTTTCTTGTTGAATAATTGGTTGTAATTTTAACTTTTTTGTTCAATGCTTTTTGGCTGTAAAAAAAAATGAATGGTGCAGCAATTTTGGGAAATATTTTGGGTATTTTATACTTATTCTTTAAATGGGTTGAGCCAATGGATGAAAAGAATAATAGCTTCCTAAATAATCATATACTTTAAAACAAAAAGAAGAAGACAAATAAAAGAAAGAAAAAAACCAATGGGGATACTTTTGTTCAATTAGGGAAAGAAGAACTTTGAAAAGTTTGGGAAAGAAAGGAAGAGAAATTCACTTCTTTAAAAAAGCGGATACAAAAAAAACTAAAAAAAAAGCGAAGGGTGGGAAGAAGCTGAAAAAAAATTCAGACATAAAGAGAGAGAAGAAGACCGCGACAAATTTAATAGTGAGAAACGAACAATGCCACCATAAATACGTATAGAAAATCTTTACACACACTACCATTATAATCAAAAGTAGTGTAGACTGGATAATTTCTTTTTTTTGACTTTCTCCTCCGTTTCTTCGCAAATACTCTCGATGAGGCAATAGTATCAAAGTGCAGAAAAAAATACATATTACATACACAATTGATATTTCGAGTTACTTGTTAAGCGTTTTACAATTTTTCTACATTTGGAAATAATTACCAGCTGAACATGTACTGCACACGACAAAATTTCATTTCCATATATCGGTTCCTCTGACAATCCAATTTCTGGTATTCTAACAATAGCAAGAAGAGGCAGAGATGAAGAAAAAGGTGATAACTCACAATGGTATGATACACGCTGATCATAAATACCGCAAGTTTAAAACTCTAGTGGGCAATCATGTGGCCAGTTAGGCTTTAAATTTTTGATCAACAAAGGATAAGTGTGCATTTTCAAGAACCTTGTATGGATAACAAATTACTTTGCAAATGTGTTTTCAGTAGACATGTCTATCTTGATCGTTAATATTGTGCTGGTCTTGCAGATGACGATTTTTTTGAGTATTGTGTAGTTCCTATCTATTAATTGTACAACTACAACTAAAGTAGTGCACTTCTGCATAATTGTTGTAGTTTACATTTTTTTTAAGAGCCTACTAGCATAACCACTAGCAATAATCAATCACCTTTCCAAACTAATGACAGATACCAATACCTCCAGAGAATCGAATGAAATAACGGCAGAAAATGAACATGAAGAGTCAATTGTCAAGGATTTGGATGATGCATCCGTCAATGAGGCAATACCAGCAGCGCAACCAGAGACTGACGAGAAACAACACCATGAAGGAGATCATACTTCCATAGAAGAAGATGGGGATGAGGACGAGGAAGAGGAAGAAGAGGAAGAGCCACCTACTTTAAAATATACTAGATTGAATAAATTACCTGCTAACTTTTTTGTTAAGGACCCAGTCTCCACCAGCACATTTCATGAAACAGTATTTATATTCGCCACACATTCAGGTATTATTCATATTTGTAAACCCAATTTTGAAACAATAAGAACATTCAAAGCTCATAGGGCGTCCGTGCTATCAGTTTTCACAGATGGTACATACTTTGCCACTGCGTCGATGGATGGAACAGTTGTGATAGGATCAATATTAGACGAAAAGGATATCGTGGCCTATGATTTTCAAAGACCTGTACACGCTGTTATATTGGATAGCAACTATTATAAAACACGAAGTTTTATTAGTGGAGGTATGGCTGGCCAGGTGATTTATTCTAGCAAGGGTTGGTTGGGGAAACGATCAGATTTTGTTTTGGAACAGGGTCATGGTCCAATTGTGTCCATCCAATTGATTGATGACTTGGTTATATGGATGAATGATAAGGGGATTAGTGTGTTTCATTTAGCCACAAGACAAATTATATCTGTATTGGAAAAACCTGAAGATTCTCCTCGAAGTGACTTATATTGGCCCCGAGTTGCGTTTCCTGACCCAGATAGATTGATCATTGGATGGAGCAATTATATATGGTCTCTTCGAGTGTCATTGAAGACGGCCCAGGATGAAAAAGAGGGAACACCAATCTCATCTGGAATGAGTAAGATCTTACCCTCGACTGCAAGTATTTCATTTAGGGCCGTTCAAGAGAAAAAAGTGGAAGTTGAACATATTTTCAAATTAGACAGTTTAATATCAGGAATTGCAAGTTTCAAAGATGACTTGTGGATGGTATTGGCGTATACGCCCCCAGAAGTTGATGCTGAGACTGGCAAAAAAACATTTTTCAATCCTGACTTGAAGTTAATTAACTCTACTACGGGGGAGGTAGAGCTTGAAGAGGAATTGGGGTTAAAGGAAATTGCCAACTTAGGGTTGAATGATTTTATGTTGGGGACACACGTTGAGACAATACCTAAATACTACATTATTAGTGCTAAAGATGGAGTCATAGCTGAAGAATTTCAAATTAGTGATCGTCTTGCATGGTATTTGGATAGAAAATATTATTTGCAAGCATGGGAAATCAGCCAGCATTTAGTGACACGGACAAAAAGATTGAGCTATGGGATACTTTATGTGGATCTGTTAATTGAAGAAGATAATTGGGAGGAAGCTGCTACATTTTTGCAACGTTTATTGGTAATCAAAAGAGACCCGAATGAAATCAAAAGTATAACACAAATCAGTACAGAATCAAACGAAGAAGATTTGGACAAGGAAATTTTGGATTATTGGGAAACATGGTCAACTATATTCATCAACAGTAATCACGTGCAAGAATTAACGAATATAATACCAAATGTTACAGGGTTGTTACCAACAAGTATATATGATACAATTTTAAGGTTTTGGTTAAAAAAAGACGCTAGCCGATTTAAAACATTGATTGAATTATGGGATCCTCTGTTGTACAATATTTCTGATATTGCTTCGGAACTAGAGCTAGAAGCTAAAGAAAATGAAACACTTGAACGTTCACTTGTGACATTATATGACAAATCTCACAATCCATCAAAAGCTGTACCACATTTAATACATTTGAGGGATCCTAATATAATTGAATACTTATCTACTAATCATATTTTGGTCCCCTTTGTATCAGAATTACCTGTGATGATAGACTTGATGTTTGACAAGGGAGATTTAAAAACGCTACCAGTATCAAAAATTGAAAAGCGATTGCAAGGCGTAATTTCTATTCTTGTAGATCACAGATTAGAAATACCTGCTAAACAAATTGTGAATTTATTTTATGAATCTGGCTTGTCATTTGTCAGCTTTTTCTACTTGGAAAAGTTAGCTGATATTGATAATTTTTTGGTTCAAGGTTTTGGCAATGAACGTGTTAAACTATATGCTGATTACAAACGAGAAAAATTGTTACCGTATTTGACAAAGAACGATGATTATGACATAGATACAGCAATTACGATCTGCGAGACGAACGACTACACCAAAGAGTTAGTATACTTGTTGGGGAAGATTGGTGAGAACAAACAGGCTTTGACATTAGTGATAAATAAACTTGAGGATCCTGTTATGGCCATAGAGTTTGCTAAGCATCAGAATGATAAAGAGACGTGGGATATTTTACTTGACCAATCCATGTCAAAACCAAAATTCATCAAGGCACTTATCGAAAGTTCAGATGAATCATCAAATGCATTTTATGATCCAATAACTATATTACAGAGAATGCCACAGGATTTCAAAATTGAAGGATTGAATGAATCTGTTATTGAATTTTCTAAAAATAACGATTTAAACATGCTATTGAATCAAATAATTTTGAAGATCATATATAAGCAATCACAAGAGACATCAGAAGAATTCAAATCACAAAAATTACGAGGATTTGAGGTTGAAATAGATAAAAAAATCAAAAAGATGATACAGCAATTTCAAACAATTGTGGCTTTTGTTCGAGATGACAATGTGAAAGGTGGTCCGAAAGTGGTTGACATTAAATTAGAGTCTGACCTCATAAGCGATTATTCAATGGTACCATACAGAGATTTAGCGCATAAGTTAGATCACTTGAGAGAAATAGAGGAGAATTATTTCTGAACAAAGTCTCAGCCATACAAAAGTGGCGGTGTATATCATAAATGATGTAGGGTCTGGTTAGCATTTCAAAAATTAGTTTATCTTTTTTTTTTTAGTGGTGATTATTTTGTAATGAACAGTAAAGTAGCGGTATACTACGACGGTTATAGCTGCAAAATATATAAATAAAAATTAAACAGAATAAAAGTTGTTCTCCAAACAGGGACCCAACAACAACAACAACAAAAGGAAAAGCTATTTAAACCATACATTTGCACAGACTTCAGGAATAGTAGCTAGTATTTTTTATCCGTATCCATTAATAATTGTATTGTTTTCGCCCAAGTGAACACTATATATCTAAGAGTCAAATCAAAATGAATGCAAATCAATTGAGAATCCCAAAGACATTACATTTTGCTGATGAAATATCTCATCTTAATAGTAATTTCATTAGTGTTAACTCGTATAATCAAAACTCTACGTCAACGTCAATGTCAACTTCAACACTGGCCAATCCTAGATCAATTAACAAGTTCATTAATAGCACTCCCAAGCTTCCTCTAGCTGTTAATCAAAATTCAAATTCATTAATATATGATATTATTGATTTATATTTGTTACCTGACACTGCCCCTGAAGAATTAGATAGAAAGACCCTATCTGCAAATGATAAACACAATGTTCAACCAGCATTATTTGCCTCATTACATAAAGGATATCATTATTTCTTTGGTAATGATTATTTACCAAGTACCTGTAATTCCGTCAATGATGAAAACACCAGAGTCGTATTGGATATGAACATGAACATGAACGATGCAAACACAGCAATTTATCATGACGAAAATATTGAAACACAAAGTATTAATATGTGGTTTAAAAACAAATCAGCTGGGTTTTTCCACAAACTAAAGAGTTTTGGTCATAGATCCTCCTCCACTACTACGAACAGAACAAATTTTAGGGCTGGTGAAACAGTTGATGAAAAATTGAAAAGTTTGTTTAGTGAGACAACCATAGAAGAGAATAATTTAAAAGAAATTGTTGAACAACGACCTAAAAGAAGAGTGACCATTCAAGAAAAAGAAGATATTATTTTCCCCAATTATTATGAACGTAAATCACCAACCAGGTTTAGAAGAAATATTACTCGCAAATTGAGTTCATTCAGAAGAAGCAACATCTAGAAAGCAAAGTTAAATTACTATAGAAGAAAAAACGGAACTACAAATAATAATAAATAGGCAAATGGTCTGGACGTATATAAAAAGTTCTCTTACTCAAAAAAATCAATACCAATGTCTATCTTATCTTCCAAATGGATTAAAATTATTAAACATTGATCCAGCAGCTCTTGTAAACACATCATTAGCAAAATTATTTGCCTTACCAAACTTATCACATTTTGTAAATGCCATTGCATTAGTCATTGATAATGAAGTGGCGACAATAATAAACAAAAGGTATAAAAATTGCAATTTTAAAACTGCTAAAACTCCCAACACTACCCAAGCTACTGGTTGTCCATATAATAGGAGCCAAAACACTTTAGAATCAATTGGATTGATATATCTGTTGGGATCAGCCGTTTCAAATACCCAAACATTTTCAAAATCTTTAGCTGATTCACCAACTTGCCCACTTGCATTTCCATTTCCATTTCCATTTTCACTTTCTATTAAAGTGGTTTCATTCCACCATCGTAATCCAACTAATAATCGTCCTGAAATATTCTTTAAATTCCAGAAATCACCAGCTACTAGCAAAATCAAAACAATAAAATGTAATATAAATGTATTTTTGGAAGTGAATTGATGAATCACTATGGTTCCAAATATATATGTGACAATTGGTGATACTCGGAAAAATATATAAAATAGTAATGCTATTGGGTGTGACGATTCTTTTAACCTTTGTAATAATGTTCGAGGTTCAGACAGAGAAGAAGTTCCTGGTTGTTGTGGTTGATCTGCTTGCGGTTGATTAACATGTGGTTGTGTCAGAGGATTGTTGGTGGTTGTGTTGGTTGTTGTATTATGATCATTAGCTGAATATGAAGGTGGTGAGTCTAACGGTTCATCTGGTTCAATTGCCGTATATGATGAGTTCATTTTGCTATAGTAGGCAACTTTCAGAAATCCAATTTATTGCCGCTGTTAAGGTAACTATTGTGTAGATGTAGATGTGTCTGTTGTTTTTTTTGTTCTTATTCTCTGTCAAGATCCCAATTTCTATTTCAAACTCCTTTAATTGAAAATTGTACGAAGGAGAGCAAAAAAAAAAGCATTAGTCTTGCCAAACTAAACTTAGTTTCCCCTTCTCTTAATCTCTTTCTTTTTAGTTTTCAACATAAATATTTCCAGTCACTCAATAACCATGGGCTTCATACGTGCATTTATAACAAGAATAACAAGAACACAACTAGAAACAGCCAAAGTATGTATTCAATAACCTGTCTCCAACAACTTAGTCGAGTTTCCAAATCGTACGACTCTACAAATGATTAACAAGAGTACTAACAAACACCATCACTATAGTTTGGTTTCTATTTATTATCTCCTATATGTGTGATGTATTATGTTGGGTTAGATACTGATAAAAAGTTCAATTTACCAGGGTTCTGGCCAGATCCATCAACATTAAATCAAATCCCTAAAGAACCTCATGAAATTCAAGCAGAAATCGCCCGTATTAAACGAGCCAGATTAGAGAAAAGAAAACGATTAGAAGAAAAAGCAAGAGAATTAGGTATATCTGAAGAAGATTTTGAAGAAGAGCAACAACAAGAAATATTGTCTTAATTCTGTGTGGATTTAACTTTTTCCAGCATAGCTAATATATCATTCTTGTGTTCCAGAATATTTTGTATATTTTGTGAATTATTTCGTTAACTTCGTGTAAATACAACTGTATAAAAATACAAACCCTATAATATGAAATGCCTTTGGTGGATGTTAATGTATCATCATCGTTGATTAAGTCTAGCTCTAATGACTCGTAAATTGTAATCCAAATCATCTATTGTACTTTGCGAAAGTTTCAATGTATTAGATGCGGAATATTCAAGAAGTTTAGTAATAGCAGTAGCCATATCAACATCAACGGCAGCAGTACTCATAGGGGCCCTTACAGCTCGGGATGATGATACATCTTGAGGAAATGAAGTAGCTGGCACTTGTGATGGCACTGGTGGCACTGGCACTGGCACTGGCGGTGGAGGAGGCGGTGACGTCAAACTATTCATAAATAACGGGGTTTGGTTGTCAAACGATCCTGCACCATTACCAAATTGAACATTAGGGTTGGTCAAACCACCACTAGCAATTGGTGATTCAATATTTGATATAGGAGAGAAATTGTAACCAGACATTTGGTGTTGTTGTTGCTGCTGTTGTTCTTGTTGTTGTTGACCCTGTGGGTTCTGTAGTTCTTGTCCTTGTCCTTGTCCAGGACCCCTTTTGCGATTCCAATTCTCCAACACCCCCAACTTGTGCTTTAATGAACCATTTGGATAAGTGCTAATGTTGTTGTACTTTTGGGTAGTTCCCAGTGGAGAATCACTTACAACACTTGTTGAAGTCGTCCCCAAACCTGAAATAGCAGAAAGAGCTTTGGTTTCCAAACCTGGAATAGCCGAACTATCATTATCAGGTGAAATCAGCTCTAAAGGTTCTGCTGCTGCATCAATAGATTTGTCATTATTATAAAATGGATCATTATGAAATTCATTTATTTCACTTACAGTAAACCAAGGGTCATTGCTATTATCAACTGGAACAGAAGAAACATCACCAAGTTCATTTTTCCTATTGTCAAATCTACCATCATCATCCCCCATTTCATCATAGTCGTCAACGGGTTCCAGCAAACAACTATCAATGATTTCTTCGATAGATGCATAACTTAAAGTAACTTTACCTCTCTCGTTAACCAACCCTACCAATTCATCAATTTCCCAAGGAATAACCACATTTAAATAACTCATAACCTCTTTTAATTTCTTCAAACTCTTATTTTCATCAAAAGTGTTCAATTTCTGGTTTAAATAAACTAGTTGTCCAGAATTACCACTAGGCCAATCTAGTAAATTGAACAAATGTGTCTTCTTCCATGAGGAAAAAATCCGTTCCGATGACACAGAATGCCATGATCTTGTTATCCATTCAATTGCTCGAATCAAGGATATGTGGTAATCGGATTCTGATAAAACCTCCAACGCAGTAGCTGTTGTTGCCACTGAAGTTGAAGTCAAATTTTCTACAATCATTGGGTCCGAATCAATTTGTGATTTGCTTCTTTGTAAATTAATCATTTCTAAATATTGTTGCAATCGGTACAATATTTTAAATTCTTCCACAATTCCAAAATTCATGGGTAAATAATCAAATTTGATTCCAGAATAAGTTGTATTATAAGGGTTTTTATGATTAGCCTCATTTTTCAAATAGCATAGTCTTATATTATTAAATTTCAAATTTATAATACGATGAGATGAACAATCATCTAAAATAATTAGAATTTTCCGTCCATTTGGTCTTGAATTGGATAATTTATGATCCAATCTAGTTAAATAATTTTGAAACATTGACGAAGTGATCCATTTATTGGTATTTGATTTGTAAAAAATATTGTAAACTTCGGTAAGTTTATTCATCAAAGTTTGATACGATACCGAATCAAATTGCATTGAGTTTAAACTTACATGCGTACTTTTAGAAACATCAAATTTATCGTATTTCCCAACAATTATTGGTGTTAGTTTTTCTGACCCGTCAATGTTGCAGCCGAGCATAATTGTTAATGAATGTTCAGCAGATGAGTTTGATTGTTTAATGCCCTTATCTATAGACGAAACATCAAATATTTGATCCAAAGGCAAAGAATAAAACAATTGAAAATCATCAATAACAAACACATCTTGAGGAGCATAATCTTCTTGATCAATGATATCTCGCAAATATCGTTTCAATTCTAGTATTTCATCCAATTTCCAAACTTTATTTAAGTTGTATCCTCGGTTGTCTAAAACATCCCGAGGCGATCCCGTTATATTAATGTTCAATTTTTTCACAAAATGAGAACACCATTTTTGATTGAATATACCATTACCTTCTTGTCCCTCTTTAGGTAATCGAGTCCATATGGCATTAGCCGTCAGTTGTATAATTGGCGTCGTGATGGGTATTCCTTCCCAATTTGCTTGGGTAATCCATTCCGTTAAAATTCGTCGTAACAATGGGTTTGCCCGTTTACGTCTTCTTATGAGCTCAAATTCAGACTCTTTTCTCGAAATTATGTCGTTTTTCGAGTTCAATATCCGTGATATAGTAGTTTGTGATGGTGGCCTTTCAGAATTATATTCTTTCATGGCCCAAAGTGCCAAATCAGATTGAGTCATTTCAGGGTTTGCTTCTGCTTTTAGACAGATTCCAATCTTTTGCTTTATAGTGTACCCCATTATTTGTTAAGTTTTGCCATTAAGGTGTTTGCAATTTTTATTGGGAGAATCAAAAATACGATTTGACTTGTAGCTCCAATTGGTTATTGTCTTATTAATATTCTATTATAGTGTTAAAATCGATGAAGATTGAATTGCAACTACTGTTGAAAATTGAAGTATATTTTAATTAAGAAAGTGGCAATTAGTAAATAATGATTTAATTATTAGTACATTTTAGTCATAAATAAATTTTCGGCTTTCCGAGTTTAAAAAATTTTTTTTTGTCTTCCTTGAATTTTTTTGACTCGAGGGGGTTCTGAGTGATGCATAGTGGATGCGAGTACCCGTAAGGCCAATAGTTTCTATGTTTCTCGCCAACCGTTAATCGATAGTTAATCTAACTACGCCCTGGGACCACAAATGAGACCTCAAAGGATGCCATGAGCCACTACCATTTAAGAAGAGTCCTTGAATTATTGTCCTGTTATGGGTTTGTTCAATACATCGATTATTTCCAATGCGATTATACAAAAGAGAATAATCAGAGATCAGGAAATAGTATACGTGATTTAATTCAATACTTATAAGATCCACTCTACTGCTAGTACTATCCCAAAATAGTAAATCCATATGGAGTCAAAGTCAAGCGGGTATCAAAATTTTCTTTGTAGTTAAAATGCTGGTTGCAAACTTTCAAGTTCAGTCTGAGAAACAACTTCCAGTCCTCTAAAAAAAAGACAGCCAATAACCCAGTTCTTTAATATTTCTTATATTTAGTATAACATTATGTGTGTAGAATAGCTATATTGTATTCACCTCTTTCAGCAATTGGGATTTTTCTAATTTTCGTTTAAGAAATCTATCACTCTTTTAAAAATCAATTTAAATAATTCATCATTTTCAATAAATAAAGAGTGTCTACCTTTTTCAATTTTCTCTAAATGTTTATTACCCAGATCATTAGGAACTAATTTGAAAAACTGTTCACTGCCTTTAATATCATTAATATTATCGTTAGTACCATGAACAATTAACAAAGGTAAATCATCTTTGAATTTAGCAACATATTCTGGTTTCAATAATGCATCACCTCTAACAAACATATCATTGAATTGTCTCACAGATCCAATCAATTTTTTATCATGTTCTATAATGTAGTTTTTCCATCTCTCGTTGGAAGTAATATAATCAAAGTTTAATTTGGAATCAATTTTAAAATTAGGCAACAATCTACTAATAACTGGTTGCAAAGTTCTTAAAACAATATTAGGTTGAGTATTTGGATGTAATTGAATCAACGGACCAGAAGCAACAATGGCTCTAATATCATTTAAATATTTCCCTCTAATACCATAGTTCAAAATGATTCCACCTCCCATGGAATGTCCAAGTAAGAAAAATTTCTCATTACTATTAGCAGCTGGTCTAGCATCCAAATTACGTTTAATGAAGAAATCTAAATCATTGAAGACATGAAATTCATCAGTTAAGCCAACTAAATTACCTGGTGAAGTTTCACCAGCACCTCTTTGATCGAAAAAGAAAACTTCGTAACCATTTTGAGACAAATTATCAAAAAATTCAGTGTAAACATTTGATTCTTCAGCAAATCCATGAACATAGATTATTTTACCCTTGTAAGAGACCGATTGTGGGACTTTCCAGGTGACAGTTTTAAAATTGGCACCATTATGTTCGACAAATTCAATTTCTGGTGTACCTTTAGGTTTATATGGGATTTCAACGGTAGTCATTATTTAAAAACAAAAAAAGGGGAAAAGATTGAGGTTATGATCAATTGATGGTGATATGATCAGGGGGTCAAGATAGAAGGAAAAAGTAACAAATTAATAGATTTGGAGAATTTATGGGAGATCTTTGATTAGTAGGAAATATTTATATCCTCCTTCGCGTCTTTTTTTCCGTCCCCTGCCTGCCACCTCCGCCTTTTTGAATACTGTGTATATTTTATTTACCCCTCCGCCACCACAGTAAGTAAAACAATAACGTACAATCGAGAGTGTAATACCAGCTACGATCAAGAACCATAGAGGAATAAAGGAAACAAGACTACTAATAATAATGACAAAAATAACGCATCACAATACTGACTTTTGTTGCATTAATTTGTACTATTTCTCTTTATATTCAATTCTACAAATCAGTTTTGAGTAAATTACTGTTTTGCCATTCCAGTGCAAGGGGTTAGTTCTACATTATTAAACTCTTGGTTTGTGAGTAGAATATCTTAACTATTAATACTCATATCATCCGAGGATTATATTATAGTAATAATTTGTGCGACACGTGCAAAAAACGTAAATCAAACTACAAGGAAAGGCGGAGTAAGAATTTAAGCTCATCCAACAACAAGTTATCAAGCAGACGATGATAGTAGTAAGTTAGTACTATATCTTCGTGTGTGTAAGTAAGTGAAGTGTAAGAAGATCTATTAAACTTTATTAGGAGGGGGGAGGAGGTTATGGGTATATATTCACATGACAAGAATTGAAATCTATTTTAGTTTCTTTTTTTATCTTGCCTAATTAAGGAAATCAAAGAGATCAGCAATGAGAATAAGAACACCTACTAAACTCAAATCAAAATGTGAATAATTGTTAACCTTTCTTCTTCTTCTGTAGTTGGTGATTTGTTGGTGATATTTAGGAATCTATAAATTACAATCACTTTAAACAAAAGAAAGATCAAATACTTAATCTTTTTTTTTTCAACCATTCGTACACGCCCTCGTTTAAGATAAACCATTTGAAAAACAACAACAACCCACTTTAAAAAAGAAAACACATACACAATATAAACACTATTTTTTCCACTTTATTTAATCTAACCTTATACGCAACTATACAATTATATAACAGAAAATGGTGTTAACCCATTCCACAGCAACAGATGGAACTCATATTTTCTACAATAAAGTATCAGGGAATTATCTTATTTTAACACTGGGAGGTGGTGTTGAAGTTTCTCAAACCATTCCATTTGTTTATCAAAATCTTGCCAATGCAAAAACCATTTCTTGTATTATTGGTGTAATCAGATTGAAATTCAATTCTTATGTCATTATTGCTGATAAACATTCCGTCACTGGATCAATTTTGGGTCATGATATTGGATTTATTGAATCATTTCAAATCTTACCTATTGGAATCAATGATTTGGCGAAAAAGAATTTAGAAGAATTGAGTTATTTGAAGTTATTAACTACACATTTGAATAATGCTACATTATATTATTCAATCGATAATAAATATGACGTGACCAATTCATTACAAAGACAATTCAATAAAAGTAATACTGGTGGAGTGGTACCTGTGGATGATAGATTTTGGTGGAATAAATATTTGACACAAGATTTAGTAAATAATCATGTTGGTAATGATTTTGTTCATCCAATTATTTATGGATATTTCAAGTCTCATTCCGCTGTTTTCAATGGGAAATCTTTACAATTTGCCTTATTGACTAGACGTTCTACTTTAAGAGCTGGAACAAGATATTTCCGTCGTGGAATTGATATTGATGGTAATGTAGCCAATTTTAATGAAACCGAACAAATTTTCATTTCTGATGATAATCATCTTTTTTCACTTTTACAAACTAGAGGATCAGTTCCAGTTTATTGGGCAGAAATCAATAATTTAAAATATAAACCAAATTTGGTCATTAGTTCTCAATCTTCATTAGATGCCACTGAAAAACATTTCCATCAACAAGTTTCCTTATATGGAGATAATTATTTGGTTAATTTAGTCAATCAAAAAGGATATGAAAAACCTGTGAAGCAAGCTTATGAATCTGCCGTGAATAATTTACCAGAAAAATTGGGTCAACATGTTAATTATATTTATTTTGATTTCCATCATGAATGTAAGGGGATGAAATATCATAAAATTAATTTATTATTAGACAGATTAATTTCCTTAGGGTACACTCTGAATAATTATTTTGAATATGATTTAAATGCTAATAAAATTATCAGATTACAAGATAAAATCGTTAGAACCAATTGTATGGATTGTTTAGATCGTACAAATGTTGTTCAAAGTACTATTGGACGTTGGGTATTACAAAATCAATTGACAGAAACTAATTATTTATCATCCAATAATGTTGCTCCTTTTGAAAAATTGAATCCTCAATTCAATTTATTTTTCCAAAATTTCTGGGCTGATAATGCCGATGCTGTATCTTGTGCTTATTCCGGTACTGGTGCATTGAAAACTGATTTTACAAGATTAGGTAAACGTACTTATAAAGGTGGATTAAATGATTTTCTTAATTCTGTCACTAGATATTATAAAAACAATTTAACTGATGGTAGTAGACAAGATTCTTATGATTTATTCTTGGGTAAATATAAACCATTCCAAGATTCAGTTAGATCACCGTTTATTGATAGAAGATCTCCATATAATCAATTATTACCTTATTTAATGGGTACATCATTTTTGATTTTATTGGCAATTATTTATTTCCCTAAAGGTTCAATTTGGGATTGGAAAAATTTATTCATTATGGCTTTTTGTATTTTATTTAATTTGAAAAATTTATCATATATTAATAGTCATGGTTATCAATTTGTTGATTGGCCTAAATTAATTAATTTGGATTTCTTGAAGAAAAATGAAATTTATACTAATGGTACTACTGGGAAAATTGTTGGTATTAAATATGAAGAAGCAGAAAATTTCACAGTTAATAATAAGAAAAAGAATTGATTAGCTGTGGGGGTTGTTTTTTTTTAGAAAGTTGTCTTTAGTTGTAGCTGTTTATTTTATATAATAGATGATTATACATACATTGTGTTTTGCAAAACCTTTTTACTGTACCACTTATTATCACTTCTCTACATGATATCACACTTTCAAAACCAATATCAGTAAATATTGTAAGCTATTTATTATTGAATCAAAATCTATAATAATACAGAAATAATACGTGATTATATAGAAATTAATTTACATACTTATTAATAAATAAATAGTTAAACATATATCCTTTATTAACCAAAAAATAACCATTTCCCCAAATACAAACCTTTTCTCTTTATATATACACCTTCCCTCATTATAATATCCATGAAATTAAACTTTATGAACCTTAGCAATAATTTGTTTATTCTATACTATAAATTAATAGTAGGTGGACTATTCATTAATAGTTGTTGGGTGCTTATTTCATTGTTATTCAATTTATCACCAAATTCCATCAATTCGAAAATTAAATTCATATTAGGACATATTCTATCACAGGCATCAATATATTTTTGATCACCATTCTTTAATAATTCATAAGCTTCATTAACTCCCAATTGGAATTTCTTCATATAAAATGCTACAACAACACATGCTGATCGCGATACTCCACATTGACAATGAATCAATATTTTACGTCCATTAGTGAAAAATTGATCAATCTTGTTGGTTATTTGAAACAAATCCTTTGAGATGTTCGAATTATGTGACCATGGAATGTACACATATTCCCTTTGATTGGGAACTTGATTCATATACTGTAGAGACATGTTGTCACATTCTTTGGCCACATTGATCACCAAATCAAACTTATTGATATCTATTTTCCCTTGAACTGGATCTGAATACAAATAAATTAAATTGTTCAACACATTTTTTGGCCCATTTGGATATGCATTTATTGATGTCAGTTCTTGTAATTCTTCAGGAGGGTGAAATTTCTTGGAATTGTATCTCACGTTTTGTGGTGTTGATAAGATAGTATTAGTGATAGTGGTAGTGGCAGTACTATTGTTATTATTGTTTTTGTTATTTTTGTTGTTGAAATTTGTTGCCTCATCATTATTTATCAGGAATGAAGAGTTCAAAGGTGTTTGTAGTGCTATATTGTTGAACTTTTGATTGAGCGATGATTGTATAGGAGACATTGATATAGGTAAACCTCTGTCTACACCCAATGGACTGTGTAATCTCGGAGGAGTGGAAAGTGGAGATGATTTTGACTGCAAAGCAAATGGTGGAGCCATTGGCGGTATAATGGTGTTCTTTGCTGATTGTTTCATAGACATTGATTCAACTTCACTATCAGAATCACCAGCTGAATAGTTCAAGCAAGCATTACTTATTGGTGGGAACTTATATACTGATTCAGATCCTACACTACTAGGCGGCCCTTGAGCAAGTGATAACGGGGGTGGCATAGTTGGCGTTTGCGTTATCGATGGGGTTTGCAATAAGGTAGCATTTATGTAATCATTTCCATTATTGTTGCCTATACGATTAACAGGAGTACTTTTTTTGCTGGGTGAATCCATGATGAAATTACCTCTTGATTGATTTGAATTTGTTGATTTGGGTAAAGGACTAGTGTAACCGTTTGTTGAGTCATGCAAGTTTAATGATAGATTTTTCATATTTCGGTTCAAGTTCAAAGAATTGGGTTTTCGAGAATGCTTTGGTGAGTAATTTATTAAAGCAGGGGATACTGGTGTTGATGTGGAGTTGGAACTTGTTGATGAAATTGAAGATATCGATGACGTGTACTCGTGCAAACCCGGTGGTCTTTGTAAGGTGTAAGATGAGGTTGGTAACATTGTTGGTGTTTGATTTGGTTGTATGCTAAATGAGTTTTGCTCCTTTCGATTGATATCATTAATACTGTCTTCCTTAGTGATGGTGTACACTTGCTGATTGTCAGCATTGGCACTTGCATCTGTCATGGAAGTTGTTGAAGTCGTGGTTGTGGAAATACTCGTGGGCGCAGCATCTGACGATGATGACACCATACTTGAACCACTGGAATTGAAATATAATAAACTGTTTACACTATTCGATTGATTATTTCTTGTTGAATTGTTACTAGATATTGAGTTTAGACTTTCAAAACTAAATGTAGGATGGTGATTGGTAACGGTAGTTGAATAACTCGATAGTGGTGTAGTCATATAAGGCAAACAAACGATATTTTTGACAGGAAAAACAAAACTGAACCAAGGTACAACAAGCCAGCTTTTACTGTTTTTTTTTAGAAAAAAAATGGGAACAAATTAAATCAGTTGGAAAGAACTGTCCTGGTTGTTCAAATAATATGGATATTTGGTAATAAAAATAGGAACAACAACAAATGAAAATAAAATGATTATAAAATATAAATCACTCTTTCTAGTTTCCAAATATAAAGCAGAAAAAAAATTTAAAATCTCGAAAATTTCGCAGGGGTAAAAAACAAATTCCTTTTTTTTTTCCTTTACCCTATTGTTAAGACTGTTTAAATTAAATTGTGTAACAATTATAGACGTGTTCTAGCGTGTAGTGGATTGATGATATGTTAAGGTAAACAACACTTAAAAACTTGATGAATAAAAGTAAAGGAGTAGAAACCTTAAAAATCAATTATCGAAAAGAAAAAAAAAAATCTGACTGGGAAAACAATTTACTTGGACTTGCAAAGATTTATAAATGAAGACAAAATGAAAGGAGCTTCTGACTTTTCTTTTCTTTTCTTTTATTTTTTGGGGATATTATTTTGGAATTTCCTTTTCTTTTTGGCAACTAATTGTCTGATTATCGTGAAGATCAAATGACAAATGAAGGTTGTGGTTTATTGAAGGAGCTGATGAAAGTGGCAATAATTGAAAGTAATGAAGAAACCACAAATAAAGTAAAGTTGTAGGATTCTTGGGTAGGAATTTTAACTCTGGTTAAATAAAAAAACGATAATCTTATTCTTATTAGAAAGTAACTAAAATTATAAAATTTTATTAAAAATTTAATTGAAGACAATTTGATCTAAGTTTATATTTATAATTTTTCTTGCTTTCATTTACTGGTGTATTTTTTGAATGTCTTTTGCATGTGTATATATACTGCATTATCTGCAAATGTTGTGTTGTGTTGTATAGTGTTGTGTCAGTTTTGTATTTTCTTTCCAATTTCTTTTTGGTGTTGTAAAAAAATAAAAAAGAAAAAAAAAATAAAACAACAATTGATGGTGATTTAGTGACAAAATTATGTTTTAAAACAAATTTTATCACTCTGTACACACCTATATACACACACAATTCGAGGCCGTACTGGTGCTTACTGTGAAACCAAATTGATGGCTGACAATTAGATTCTGCTTGATGTAAGAAATCCTAAATCACAATCTAAATGGCAAATCAAACAATAACTGAATGTGTGAGGTTCCAATGAGAGTCCAATGGTATAAGAACTTGAGTCTCCTCTTGTGCGTCTTCCAAGGGTTGGAGGGTGAAGTTTTGTTTGTTCGATGGTTGGTGAAACGGAAAGAAAGACAGAAAAGAAAGAAAAACAGCCAATGCTGTTATTTTGTGTACCTTTCATTTAATTTGTGTAAGATGTAGAACTCCTTTTCAGATGTTGACATTCAAGTTTGAGCTTGATTAGAGCCGTGGGATGTGGGGTTCATTTCTCAATCTGTTTTAACTGTAGCAGAAAGGATTGATTGGTGTAGTTATTCTCCAAATATTGCAGCAATCCACAAAGTGGTTGTAAAAAAGAAAATAGATTTGAAAAAAAGAGGAAATTTGACAACCAGTGCCATCCATCTGAAGAGAAATAAATAGAAACGAGGAAATAGAGGCTTGTGAGCAAATTTATGATATGAGCAGAACAATACCTGAATCTCTCAGTCCAGTTGAAAGTGTTTACACTATTTCCACTTTCAATCCTGTGTGTTGTTTACGAATATTATGAGAGCAGAAATTGGCCTCATCATTTCTTGGTGTCTTAGGTTGCCAATAATTGTTATTGTTTAGAATGATTGACAAGGGCCGTGATTTCTTGTTCTTCTTTATTTTTTTAACAACTAGGGATTTTGTGTAAGCTTAAGTATGTGTGTTTGGTTTCAGAAATTGCTTTGTGGCTTCTATGTCTTGTTTTTGCATTTGAATTGCTCTTTGTTTTTATTTCGAATTTTAGTTTTCAGGGGAGGGAAAGAAGGAAGAATTGAGACAAATGCAAAATGACACTAGTGAAGCCCCTTGCTAAATCCCTGTAGATAAATCACACCAATTTGAATGTCAAGAGTGATCTCACAGATGACCGATTCATTCCATCACATATTAGTTGACATGAAAAAAAAAGGCTAAGCATGTTCTCCAAAATTATCAAGCAAATAGACTGTCTGGAGAAAGATAGTAATAGTTTATAATTTGATTGTCCAGCTTTTCATGCACATGTACCTGTTTTTACGTGTTAATCAAAATTCCAATTTAAAACAAGGCGAGACACTACAGCACGTTGAAACTAATGAGCCCAAAAACTAAAAATAAAAAGTGGTATCTACATTATAAACAAACTTGAACCAAGTATACCAACCTTTAATTGTAACTTAGTTCAAAAATAAGATAAATTTAAATCTATTGTTAAACCCTTTGTATTTTATGATACTTTGATACCTTTGTTCTTAGTTTGTTTATTCTTTGTAATAGTAAGAAAGGATAATAGCGGTGGCGGTGGCGACGGTGACAGTTGTGGTTGTGGTGGTAACGATAATTAACGCGGTGTATTATGAAACACGTACAAAAAAAGAAAGAATAAAGAGATCCAAACTTGAAACAGAATTTTAGTCTCCCACATTAAGTTCAATTATGCGTGTCAGCTATAAATAGCTCATTTGTGTTAATTAATCACAATTACATACTAGCAATATTCATATCTTTCAAAACCTAGGTTGGTTCCAATAAGAATTAGATCAAGTCCTTAACCAATCAATCATGTTTTGACTACGCTAAACTGGTTAGTTGAATCTGAAACAATAAAACAATAGCTATAGTGTCTATTAAATGCGTTTGGTTGTTTTCTATCTTTAGTCTATTGTTTCATTTAGCTTTTAGGAATTACTGTTTTTACTAATTAACTAACTACTACTACCGTATTTCCATCATTACTGATTTTTCAGTTACTTATTGTTGTTGACTTTTATTAGATATTTTAGTACACTGCTATGTTTGACGACAATTTGACTAAACTTAAGGCTCGCACTTTTTTCAAGACATTATAAAGATGAATTCGACCGTAAGCGGTATTGAATACCACCTGATGTTCACCAAGTTCGTAGCTTTCCACATTGTGTATATCATTCCAAATTTTGTGTTTTTTTTTGTTGTTTTATCCTTTTCGTGATTCAGGAACTCGGATTAACTATCAAATGATTGCATAAGAATAATGCTATTTCTTGTTTTGTGGAACTTTCTATTACAGGTTAAATCTAAATTACCAGCTTTTATAGTTTCTTATCAACACTTATTTAGGTGATGAAGAGGGATTACAATAGTCTATTGTTAATCAATAGCCAAAATACTTTTGAAGCAATTCTTTGTCGTTATTATAGTTAACTAATTTAACAATGAAACGGCAAAATGAACTGTCAAAAAGTTATTTTGAGGTCATCATTTTTTTGGTAAAAACAAACATAAGGGTTGAACAATAGAGTTGTGAACTAGCCTCATCATCTTTTTGGCGTTTAATCTATTGTCTGAAGCTATTCATGATCGTTGATGTTGGGTATTGGCAAGGTTGGTTTTGGATAGCATGATGCTAATGTGCCATTTTGCACGAACAGTATTTTTTTTGATAAAAACTCAATTCATTTATTTTTTACTCACAAATTTTGGTAAATTTCGCAACCAAAAAAAACAACACTTGGTTTCATCATATTAAGTAACGTATAAAACCATGCTTATTTGCTGTATCCAGTTCTAATTAACTCAAATTGATTATTGATTTCTAATCACTTCATTAGTGAAATCATTCCAAGAGATTCAATTCAAGACTAGTAAGATTGCAAAAAAAAAAATTTGTAATTTATATTATTTCTAACTGTAAATTGTAACATAATAACTAACAACATTCGCAACATATACATAAATGATTCATAATAATACACAAATTTTTTTAAAATCAATTCTCTTCTTTGTTCAAGGAAATATTTATCACTTATTCATCAGGTGGACTACCAAATTCTCCTTCAAAAATAGTAGCACCACATTTCCTGCGGTTTTCAACAATTAAACATTCAGGCATTTCTAATATATTACAAGCACTTGGTCTATCAAATGGGTTTGGTCTCAACATTTTATTCACCAACTTATCCAAATTCATCAGATCCCCATGGACCAAAAAATCTGGAGCCCAACTAGGAATCAAACCTTCTATGTTTTTACTTAATTCACTAGCCAATGTGTTATTAGTGTCACTTGTACCATGTACTGCTTTGACTGGTGGGTTTAAAGTTAATGAATTGCCCAGCAAACTATTATAACTAAAATTAGTCGAATTCGTGGATCCATCACCAGCACTACCATTGCCTCCTGTACTGCCACTACCACTTCTACTTCCACTACCACTGATATTACTATTGGTATTTGGATTGTGTTGTAAAAACATCGAAATATTATCACTTGATAATCGGCCAGCATCACTCAAGTCTCCACTTCTCAATTTACGCCATGGCGTTCCATTATCTGGTAAAATTATATTAGCAGCGATCTCCAATATAATCAATCCAAGACTGAAAATATCTGCAAACGGAGTATAAATTTTGTCATTAATCAATTCTGGGGCAATATAATTACGATCTCCTTCAAGATCAAAGTCCTTTTCTAGTATAGGCAATTTAGTAGCCAATCCGAAATCACCAATTTTCAATGACCCTTCAAAAGTGATAAAAATGTTTGCTGGTTTTAAATCCAAATGTAAATAATTTTTCAGATGAATAAATTTTAACCCATTTAGAATTTCAATTAGGATCTTCCAAATTCTAAATTCATCAATTTTGTAATGTTTATTTTCCTCTAAGAAATCAAATAATGTACCACCTTCACAGAATTCTGTCATTATATAGTAGTAATTATTAAAATCCCAGGCCTCAATGAAATAAACTAGATATTCTTTCCCTTCTTCTTGTTCTTGCATATTAGTTGCTTCATCTTCTTTAATGCTTGTCAACACTCTCAATGCTTCAATTTCTCGTTTTATAGTTTGTTTCTCCAATTTTCCCATAAGTGGTTTTTTGGTTCTTTTGATAGCAAACTTTTCGTTATTAAATAAACATTCAAAAGCAATGGAAAATGCTCCCGATCCAATATACTTGATATTCTTCATTCCAAACTTTTCAATTAAATGTTCATCTATCTTTGAAGGATAAACAGACACTGAGTCAACTTCATCTAACGATGGCATAATATCTATGCGTTGAGCAATTATACTATCAGGGTCATCACCTCTTTCAGCATTATTCATAGGTTTCTTAAAACTGTTCTTTGCAAATGACATATTGATTGGTGTTGAAGGTGGTTCGCTAATTTCTCGTTTAGTTGCATTTGATTTATCTAAGACTATTGATAAATTCCTTCTTCCATCTTTCTCAGTGTCAAACTTCAACAATGGACTCTTGGATTGCGTGTAAAGGGGTAAGTGATGTTGATGGTGCTGATTCGGTAGTAGCAGTTTCTTTGTTGGTGTTTCTGGTATTATATTATCATCTAGTTCAATGTCAGAATTGAAAACTAATTCTAAATCTTCTTGTGGTCGCTGAAGCACCTGCTCCTTTTTCAATTCCGAAGAAGGGAAAATTTTGATATAACTTGTGTTATTGATAGTGCTACTACTGGCATCATAAGAATTATTCCTTCCAACTTCAATAGAAAGATCACTATCATGATGCTGTTGAGTGTTGTTGTTGTTCGTAGTAGTGTTGGGATTCACGCTGCCAGGAAAACGTTGATTTTGACATGGAATATGGGAATATATATCATGTTGATCACCCATTACATCTTTTCCTTCAGCGAATCCACTGCTATATGGAGGTACAACTTTGTTGGTATTTAAAATCATTAATGGATTTCTTTTGATTGGTGTTTCTGGAGGTAGTTTCCTGTCCAGCAGACCACTTATGCTATTCTTTTTGACCAACCCCGAGGAATTGAAAGCTGTTTGCAATGGTTTAACAAACTGATAAGAAGCTTTATTCTCTTTATCATCAAATAAGGGACAACCCTTAGATAGGTTGCTTTTAGTTGTAGTTGACCCTTTCCCTGTTTCAGCCACAGAAGCAGAAATATTTGTCGGTAGTGGTTCGGTCGGAGGGTATGGTATTGGATTACTAGATTTTCTAGCATGATTTGACTTGATATGATTTTCATCTTGATAAATAATAATTGAAGATGCAGAAATATTAGACAGTTTTCTATTTTTTGACGGACTGTCAAAGTCATTGTCAATATCATAATGCTCATTTGCTGGTGGACTTGTAGATGTTATTGCTGCCGTTGTTGAATTCAGTGTAGATGATGAAGGAGGGTTGAGTGATGAGACAGCCATTGGGGTAGATGTATGGGTTGGGGTATAAGCTCGCCTTATTTTTGCTGACTTGCCAAATATTTTAGATACCATTTTCGGTTTTTCTGGAGTCATAACTCTGCTTGACGACATTATCGCGTCTCTATTTGCATTTTTAAACATTTTGAATCCTTTCAGTCCCAACTTGGAAGGTGAATGCAAGTTAGACTGTGGCGAAGATGTAGTTGATGATGATATGCGAAACTTATTCTTTGACGACGGGGAAGGCGATTGACTAACCAACTTGTGTGGCCTTTTAAATTGATTATTGGAATTCCCGTTTGCTGCAGTTATAGCAGCAAATATGTCCGGCTTTCTTGCTGATAGTGGTGATGAAAAATCGTTAGGTGCCACTGCAACATCTATTTCGTTCAAACTAATGTCATCTATTTCATCGGGAATTTTACCTCCATCAACCGTTTTCAAATTGGAATCAATAGATAAATTCAAATACTTTGACGATCTCTTAATTGAACTTTGTGAGTTGTTAGATAACCTTATTGTAGCCATCGATGATGACGTATCTTCTTCGGATGGCTTCCGTACGTGCAGATTGTAGGTAATCTGACTATTGCTCTTTCTATGCTTGCTAGATATAATATTGAAGCTATCGACTTTTTTGGATTTCAAGATATTCAAAGTTGGGGTGTACTGCACTGCTTCAGGATCTTCAATATCTTCATCATCAAAATCGTGATCGTCGTCTGTTGTTGTGACGTCTCCATCTTCTATCGTTTCCGTGTTGGAGTTATCAAGAAACGTGTCGATACTATCGTTTAATAAGTCCTGCTTGATATTGAATGGTGGTGACTTGTTAATGGTTTTCTTATTTAAGGTTGTTGTTGAACTATTGTTGGTGTTGGCATCATTGGCATCCTCCAAAATTAAACTATTGAAAGAGCGTGAAAACTGGTTATTGGTAAAGTATTCCAATTGATTAATATAAGGTGACTGCTGTGAATGAGAATGCATTTGCAGGTGCAGGTGTTGGTGGTAGTGTTGTTGTTGGTGTTTTCTCAAGCCAGTTTTAGAATGGTTCTGAGAGGAGATTGTGCTGTCATTAGTGGGATTATTGTTGGCCATTGGTGTGCTACTGGTATCACCCGATACGTCTTGACACGGGTTTGAATCCATTGGAGCTTAAATATTGCACAGATATGTGGTTTTGGCTGTAATGTTGGTTGTTGTGTAGTTATTTATCTTTGGTTGTAAAATTGAAAAAAAAAAAGAATACTTTGTTTATACTTTGGATGATGTTTTTTTTTTTTTCTCGCACGCTCAGTCATCTAGCTCACCCTTGAGTTTCTACTATTAATATAATTAATCATGATTGTGTTTCCTTTGTTCTTTTTTTGTTGCTTGCGTTTCTCACAGAGAATTATAATCACTCCTAAAAATGACCGCAATACTCTACTGTCAGCCCAACAATACAGTTAGAGACTGTTACAAATAATGTTATGAAGAAAGACGACAATAATTCTTACAATAAAACAGCAGTTTAAAAAAAGCGTTCCAATACAAATGGATACCCAACTGTTGTCTAATCAACAATTACCATATCTCTTGTTCAATGGAGAATGACATTGAGCTAATAGGTTAAGGGATAGTACTTATTGTTAGATTATATATAAATACAACACCTCTTTATCCGATGGTTACTACGAATTTCGAAGGAGTTATTATATAAAGAGAAGAGTTGGCAAGAGAACTTTGGAAGGAGGTGGTCATGAATAGTACGGCGAGCTCTGCAGCCGAATGGGAATGGGTTACCACCCTTCCATGGAGCAGCCCGTCCCCCTTCCCCCCTAAAAAAAAAATTAAAGCCTGTGAACCAAAACCAAAACATAAACAAACAAACAAACGCGCGCGATAAAAAAAACACCAGATTTCTTATTTTTTTTTGGACGTGACTTTCTCTACTAAATGATGCTTTTGGTACTGCATTTATTATTTAGATTGTTTTTGGTATCAACCTATCAACTACAAACATAAACGGATATTCAAATCCGAACAAGTTTAAAACTTTTAATTCTGAAAGACAAACGGAATATGTACCTTGATTGCTATAAAACCAACAGAAAGATTTTACCACAAAAGAATATTCAAGATACGATAGGAGAAGAGTAAAGGCAAAAAGTAAACTGGCTTGATGAGGCAAAGAGAGTTGATATGAATTTGAGTTTCATCGTCTAAACCAGGCTGTAAGCAAAAAAAAGATAAAAAAATAGGGGGGCGCGCAATTGTAGTACGTTTGCAAAATATGTTGAGTCAATCTGCATGATCAATGATTCCAACATTTAAATTGATTAAATATTAATGACCTGTGAAGCAAACTTGTCAAAAAAAAGAAGAAAGCGTGTTTTTGTAACCATCAAAGTCCTTTTTACCCTCGGTTTGGTTGACTTCCTAATTAGGTATCATATCAACTTGGAAGATAGCATAGTTTAGTAAGACACTCTCAGTCACGTGCAACCAACAGAAAAAACTCAAAAAAGCCATTAGTAATCCAATCAATTCTATTGGTTGGAATGACGGGATTTTGAAAAAATAATTTAGCTCGAATACTTTAAAATTATGCAGGTTGGGCTGATTGAATTAATAAAGTCAGACATAACCGAGAGAAGAATAAAAAAAAAATAAATAACTTCCTCATCGGTGTTGAACAATGAGTATTTTGATTTATCTGATTAAGTATTGATTGTAATACTTACCAGAATAAAATGCTTGGCCCTTTACATGTGCAACGCTTAGTGCAATTACTGAATATTATTAAGAATTATCAAGTTGGTTTGGTCCATTCAAGATAGTTCGGAAATACGCTTTTTTTTGGGTATTGTGTAAGTGATGACATCTAGTCTGAATCGGAAGTAGTACACTCTTTTAGTTAAAATTCTCATACTTTTATGTCAAACAGCACCAATGCTTTGGCATGCTTTTTAAAATTGTGACAATACACAAAAGGAGACGAGAGGCAAAACTAAAGTAAGGTTATATACAAAACAAACCAATAATAAATTCTAATTGAGCAAATAAAGCCACCCACAATGGCGTTTGATCAATCTAATTTGTGTATTCCAAGTTAAATTCTTCGTTTGAGCATAATTAGTATTACTCTTCCACAGTTTGATTTGTCAGAATATAGACTACTTATCGTAGGCTTTGTCCCTTTTCCTTTTATTTTTTTTTCCAGTAGGTTTGCATATATGCATTTACATGTATTACATTACAGATATATATAAGTGTCTAATATCTGCATTTTTCAAAAAATATTTGCTCACATTCTAATTCACACTTTGGGCTTTTTCTTAATTTTTCATCTAATTTGTTTGTTAACAGTATCATTAGTTTTCTTATTAATTCAAGTACCAGTTACTGTTTGAGAGTATATATATTACATTATTCGTTGGAGTGGCCAATTTCGCTTTAGTTCACATCCAGTTGATCCCATTTTTCACACCCACACATTTTTTTATCAAAATCACCTCATTCATAGTGTATTTTTGTATACATTATAAAACAAAGAAACCGAAGAAAAAAAAAAAGAGATCCCAAAATATATATAAATATTTTTCAAATCCCAGATTATTTACGATAAAAACTTCATTTTTATATCAACCATATAATAGTTTCTTTTTTCAATTCAACACTTCATAAATCATTTAAACACCGCATCAGAATCATACATATACACAGAGAAGACCACCAAAGTTTCAAATTCTGTTACAAATATAATATTACACACTTTCCTCCAATTTCCAATCCACATTTATAATTTTGAGTCTGCATTTCAACAAAGTCAACCACCGTTTATGAATTTAACGCTATAACAATCATTTAATATATTAATGCCTACCTCACCTACAGAATCAATACCCAACTCTTCTACTAAAGAACAACCAATTCTACCGAAGATGTTACCTACGGCGAAATCACCGCACACAACACCAGCACAACTGCCACAGAATTCCGACCACCATCACCACCACCAGCAAACACCACCACAGCCTACAGATGGCCAACAGTGCTCTAATTGTGGAACTACCAAAACTCCGTTATGGAGAAGAGCCCCAGACGGCACACTAATATGCAATGCGTGTGGCTTATATTATCGATCAAATAACACTCATCGTCCTGTAAATCTTAAACGGCCACCAAACACAATAGCTGTTGTCAAAGAGGAAGAAGGTTCATGTAAAGGTGATGGAAGATGTAATGGTACTGGAGGATCGGCTGCCTGTAAGGGATGTCCTGCTTATAATAATCGTATAGTGGCGAAAAAAGCGTTGGAAAAATCACCGAAAAACGATTCATCAAGAGCTCCTATAGATAAAAGTTTGAAAAGAAGTACGAGTACTGACGCTACTACTGAAGATGAAAGCTCTCTAGCGATTGCATGTTTTAATTGTGGAACAACAATAACCCCATTATGGAGAAGAGATGACGCGGGAAATACGATTTGTAATGCCTGTGGTCTATTTTATAGGTTGCACGGATCTCATCGTCCAATCAAAATGAAACGACCCACTATTAAACGAAGAAAAAGAAATGTTTCGGACAAAAAATCAAAAGATGAGGTTCAGATGCATCTGTCTGATCAAAGTCCCATTGTTGCTTCAGACCCGATATCTCCGACTCCACATAATAATGAGAACAATAATAATGTTACAAATATTACGACAACAACGAAAACTCCGACAAGATCACCTCATTATTATCAACCACCACCACAATATCCGTATCAACATCGTCCAATAAATTCGACTACTTCATCAGCCATTAATCGACTTCCTCCAATATCATACCAGTCACCATATCAAACAGCACCGCTCTCTCATTCACCAATGCAATCATCGTCATCATATTCTCCAGGAGCATCATCGGTAATTCCTTCATCATACTATCCGCCATATAGTGGATCTGGAAGAATACCTAATGGACCCGGACCTGTTCCTGGTCCGCCTCCACCTCCACCACCGACGCAATCACAACCACATCATCAACAAATCACAACTTCTCCTACTTCACAGTCGTACGGCTCCTTGCGTGCTCCAATACATATAACAAAGAGGGGTTATACACCAGAAAACATAAGATTACCTTCTATTCAATTGACATCTTCAACTTCATCTAACAGTGAAACAAAATTACCACCTATAACCAATCACTCAGAGAAATGTTGCTCGAATTGTGCTGGACCGAAATCATTAGCACCAATGGCTATTGATTTTACTGCCAGTTATAGATTTAATAATATTAATTCACAAACTAAATTGACTAAAGAAGATCAAAATGATAGTGAGGGTGTGTCACGTGATAACGACACAAAAGATGAAAACAAGCCAATCAAGCAAGAAGAACATCGGAGTGCACTTTCTATTGGGAAGTTGTTAAATGGATAGAGTTAATATCAAGGGTTGTATATATATATATAGGTATTATGAAGTTTTTTCGTGTATAGTACATTATTACAGATTTAATATAGAGTATGCAAAACAATCCCCTTTCTTGCATTTAATTAGCATGATTTATGTTTGTGTAACAAAATTGAAAATCGGAATGAGATGAGTTTTAGCAGTGGAAAATTTTTATTTGTATTTTTATTTTTTTTTTTTTTTTCACGAATACTTCTTGCAGTAATCAACGAAAGTATATAACAAAACAACAAACTATGAGTAAAGATAAAAAGGAACATAAGGATAAGAAAAGAAAGCATGATAACGAAGATGTTGAAATAGCAGATTCTAAGAAGCAAAGAAAATTAGAGAAGAAAGAAAAGAAAGATAAAAAGGATAAAAAAGACAAGAAGGAAAAGAAGGATAAGAAGGAAAAGAAGGATAAGAGGGAAAAGAAAGATAAAAAGGAGAAGAAACATAAAGATTCTGAGTCAAGTCCAGTTGAACCAGCTGCAAATGATTCATCAAGTTCTACCAACTATACACAATCTTCCAAGTTATCGTCTGTTTCACAATCAGATATTGACAAATTCCTTAGTGATAATGAAATCACTGTTGAAGATCCTTCATCATCATCATTACGTCCTATTTTATCATTTGATCAAGTGCAATTAACTTCAGCCATCACTTCAAAATTATCTAAATTTGATAAACCAACCCCAATTCAATCAGTTTCATGGCCATTTTTATTATCAGGTAAAGATGTGATTGGTGTTGCTGAAACTGGGTCTGGTAAAACATTTGCCTTTGGTGTACCTGCCATCAATAATATCATTACCACTGGAAACACAAAAACATTATCTGTATTATGTATTTCACCAACTAGAGAATTAGCATTACAAATCTATGACAATTTGATTGAATTAACAGCTGATAGTGGTGTCAATTGTGTTGCTGTTTATGGTGGGGTTTCTAAAGATGATCAAATTAGAAAACTTAAAACTGCTAATGTTGTTGTTGCTACACCAGGTAGATTAGTCGATTTGATTAATGATGGTGCTATAAATTTGGGTAAAGTGAATTATTTGGTTTTAGATGAAGCCGATAGAATGCTTGAAAAAGGGTTTGAAGAAGATATTAAAACTATTATTTCTAATACCAGCAATTCTGAAAGACAAACTTTAATGTTTACTGCCACTTGGCCTAAGGAAGTGAGAGAATTGGCTAATAATTTCATGAATTCTCCAGTAAAAGTGACAGTTGGGGACCGTGACGAATTAAGTGCTAACAAAAGAATCACTCAAGTTGTTGAAGTGATCAATAAATTTGATAAGGAAAAGAAATTGATTCAATTGTTACGTAAATACAATGCTAATGAATCTTCAGATAATAAAATATTAATCTTTGCCTTATATAAAAAGGAAGCTTCAAGAATTGAAAATTTCTTGAAAAGAAATAGATTTTCAGTGGCTGCTATTCATGGTGATTTGTCTCAACAACAAAGAACGGCCGCCTTAAGTGCATTCAAATCTGGTCAAAGCAATTTATTATTGGCCACTGATGTTGCTGCTAGAGGATTAGATATACCCAATGTTAAGGTCGTTATCAATTTAACTTTCCCATTGACCATTGAAGATTATGTTCACAGAATTGGTAGAACCGGAAGAGCTGGTGCTAAAGGTACTGCCCATACGTTATTCACTGAAGACGAGAAACATTTGAGTGGGGCTTTGTGTAATATCTTAAGAGGTGCCAATCAACCTGTACCTGAAGAGTTGTTGAAATTCGGTGGACATACCAAAAAGAAAGCCCATAGTGTGTATGGTGCCTTTTATAAGGATGTTGATATGACCAAGACTGCCAAAAAGATCAAATTTGACTAAGTCAAGAGATTTAAGTACAACTAACATTACATATAGACAAAAAATGTACAAATATACTTAATTGATATTAACTCTGGAACGTGTAGCTAAAACGAATTAGCAAAGAACAACCTTGTCTGACGAAATGACACGTAAGTATCTCCCGAAAACCAAGCTTTGAATTGTGTTTACATCTGTCTATTATTGGTGGCAAAAAAATAATCGTTAAAATTCGAAATCATCTGATTTATGAACATCCTGCATACGGCACATTACTAAAATTTGCTTACGTGTTCAATTAGTTATTAACAATTTCGGAGATGCTGACAAATATAGAATGTCCGAATTTAAGCAAATCACAAAAGAACTCCAAGATTCATGTGCTGAAAGGGGTGTAGTTATTGATTTTACCTAGTACTTGTAGTATACAGACGTTGCAAGTGTATCGATTTCATTCCGATTTGAGTGATCGTACAAATCGGCTATGTCAGTACACAAACATGACAGAAGATGCCAGCGAAAAAAAAAAAATAAATCAAATTACAAACTCGAATGATCTCCAGTCTTTTTGCCACTGAATCAAGCAATAATAATGTAAAGACAGTAATATAAAACCAATGAGTTCATAGATGATCTGTTTCACTTTCAGATAACGTGTAACAACAAAAATAAAGTTAGAGCATAGATTTTGCCGCCACTTGTACAGATGGATAGAATTGAATGCAAATTCTGCACAAAGATTAAAGTGAAAAACAATTTCCGAAAAAAGAAGAAAATCGAAGACATTAGAAAAAGAAACGAACAAAAGAAAAAATTTCAAATTGTAGTTGCATGTATATAAAATAATATAAAAGATATATCACCAGCACAACTGATTACTTTTTATTTATATCACCTGTCAACAACAAATTTCCAAATAAATACAACCCAGAAAAAACACTTACTATCTTTTCTTAGTTTGGTTTCTATAATCTTATTAAACATTCTTGCCTTTCATCCTTGATTATCATATTAGATCTTATCTTTAATTTGTTTGAAAAAATAATACCAATAATCTTCCCATTAGAACTTACAACACAACAACAAAAAAACCCATTCTAAATCACTATTCTCCATTATGAAAATTTTCAGATTATTTTCACTACTAATCGTACAATTTATCATAAATACCACTGTTGCAGTATCACCTGTGTCGGCAGTTTTACCAAAACTGAGTTTCAGTCCATTTGATTCGCCAGAATTTTGTTCACAAATCATAACTCCAACTTGTAATACAACTTTCACCTACATCGATGAATTGAATAAAGATATTCGTCCCTACTTGTCGGAATTAGTCAAGACCCTGTATTTCCGTTATTTCAAAGTCAATTTAGATAAACAATGTCGTTTTTGGAATGCTCAACATTTTTGTGCTAGTGAAAACTGTGCTGTTGAAATATTGGAAGACTTCAATTGGAGTCAAGTCACCAATGAAAGTTTGAAACCTTCAGGATTAGGTAAGATTTCATTACCTGACAAATCATCAATTGATAATTCCATTGAAACTGAAGAAGTTCAAACTTGTGAAGATTTAGATTATAGTGAAATAGATGATGACCATCATTGTGTTTATGTCAACTTGGTAAATAACCCAGAAAGATTTACTGGGTATGGTGGTAATCAAAGTTTTGATGTTTGGAAGGCTATTTACCTGGAAAATTGTTTCCCTAATACTAATCCAATGTCAATGACAAATGATGCCGACAATGGTGGTGAACAATGTATCGAAAAGAACTTGTTTTATCGTGTTGTTAGTGGTATGCATGCTTCAATTGCGGTACATTTATCAAGAGAATATTTGAATTCTGAAACTGGTGAATTTTATCCTAATTTAAAGGTGTTTATGGAAAGAGTAGGTATGCATAATGACAGATTATCTAATATTTATTTCAATTATGCCTTAGTGTCCCAAGCTATAGTTAAATTGAGTGAAATTTTACCATTGAGAGAGTTCATTCAACTGGGGTATGATGACATTACTCCAGCTCAAAAGCAACATTTATTGGCTAATAATGATGTCGAATCAGTCGAAGTTTATGATCGTTTGTTGTTAGATGACATTATTCCTAGTTTGGAAGCAAATGTTGTGTTTAATACTTCCAACTTGTTTGATAATAGCAATTTGAGGGATGAATTTAGATCAAGATTTAGAAACATTTCTGCCATTATGGATTGTGTTGGTTGTGATAGATGCAGAATGTGGGGGAAAATCCAAACCATTGGTTATGGTACCGCTCTCAAGATTTTATTTGAAGATGACAACTATGATAATCACAATTTGAAATTTAGAAGAATTGAAATTGTTGCCTTGATTAATACTTTTGATCGTTTATCTAAATCTATTGAAAGTATTAATATGTTTAAAGAAATGTATTTGCAACACCTTAAAGATATTGCTGAAGGATTAACCCAACCTGGTGTTTACGACAAAATACAAAACAACAAACCAGGTAACGGATTTGCCTTCCCATTTGTTAGTCCATTACCTCAGAAAAAACCTGACCAAACCAACACCCCCAAAAATCAACAACAAAAACAACCTCAAGAAACTGACAAAAAAAGACTTACATTAGAAGAAATTGCCCACACAAAACCTGAAGATCGAACTTTTATTGAAGACTTCAGATTATCCTTTGATGAAGTTTGGCAAGCATTAAGATTTGTTTTAACTAGTTATCAAAGATTCCCAGCCGTATTGAGTAGATTCACATTGGTTCAATTGAATGAATGGTGGAATAAATTGCTTGGTAAACCAACAGTTTATGAGTACGAAAGTGCTATAGATGTTGATGCCCAACAATACAGTCAAGTCATTGGATAAATTAAAAAAAAAAAAAGACTAGAATTCTGTGGTATGACATGAACGATTGTGTTTATTTTCATTTTTTTTGTTTTCTTGTTAATATTATCTTATTGAATTAGGAGTTTATAGACTATGTTATTGCTTTTCGTGCGAGATCGTTCTTCGCTTCATTTACGTCAACTTTAATTTTAATGCAGTCAAAGTGTTATGCAAAAATTTGTATTTATTGTAATGCCCTAGTATATACGCCACAGGGTAGAGCGGGGGCTAAGATCGGATTTCGTTTTTTGTCTCCTCTCTTCGTTCAGTTTAGTTTTGCACCCTTATCATGAAAATTTGCCACTATTGTTAGTTTTCTTGATTTATTCTACTGACAAACAACCTTTCGCTTTAAAGTGAATTGAATTCACATTAGGCATCTTCCAATACTGAACTACTAAACACACAGTTTCAATTTTAAAAGTGGTCAATTTTTTGTATTCCAATATTATGGTAAACCAATTTTATATTTATTTTGATTATCCACAATCTTGGTCTATATTGATATTATATTAGTCATTTACTTCAATCAACAATATTGGTCTTACGAGTTATTTATTCATTTTTATTTAAGCTTGTTGTATGAAAATAAGGAAAACAAGTGAATTCATACATTTAATTACTATGATATTATCAATATTCATTTCAATAAGTTCATGTTCTTCTTCTTCGCATTCCAATTCTCATTCCCATTCCACTTCCATGTCAATCTCATCCCTGGCTTCAACATTACCAATTATACATATTAAAGATGATATAGATGAATTAACTTATTTTGATTTAACATCAATCACCACCAGCACAGTATATAAAATAAATAATGATCAAGCATTAGTATATGAAAACAATCAATGGATACATGTACAAACCACATCAACACCAATCATCCATTCTAAATTCATACCAATTTCCCATTGTTTGAATCAAAAATGGGGTGATGGAGGTGCAATTGATTTTCAAACCACAACAATATATACCATGATTAACACATTTGATTTAGCATTGACTTTAAGTATAATATTTTATTATGAAAAATTGACTCATTCTTGGGAATTTAGTAAAGTTTTAACATTAAGAGATATATATTATTGTAGTGTTGCACCAGGAGAAATTGGACAAATTTGGATTGATTTACAATATCATGAATTTAAAAGTATTAAATATCGAATATTAGAAAATTTTCCAAAATTTACTATTCACAACAAAGAAGAATCAAATAATAATAAAGTTATATCTAGCAAGAACAGAAAGAAGAAATTTTTACTGAAGAAGAAGTTAAAATTTGGTAAATGGAAAGAAATTAGTAAAATGTTTTTGTTGAATGGGAAAAAACTGCCAATTATTAGTTGTATAACAACTAACGATAATAAAGACAAACAATTGGATTGTGAAGGTAAATCATTATTAAAACTTAAAGAATTTAAAATGTTTTGAATATAGAATAATACATGGTAAGATTATACATTGTATACTTCTGTTGATCTTTGGCACATGGCTCTGGTCACATGATTGAGAGTGTTTTTTCGTTTTTTTGAAGGTGCGTAATTCCGCCATAATAATTTGTGGGGTAAAAATGAGGGACCATATAAATGATAAGCGCGCTTAATTTCAAAGATAAGTTCCGTTCTTCCCTTTACTTCTCAAAGATAACAAAATCTGTCAAAACCAGCAAGTCAATACAGATCAATACTATCTACAATAAACAACTATTACAAGTTTTTTCAATGAATTAACTTTTTATTTTTATTACATTTATAAAGAATAGATGAATCAAGTTAGAAAGAAAGAACTAAAAAGAAAAAAGACAAAAAAAAAATCAAATCAAATTACTAGCAACTTATAAGAAATGGGAAATCAAACCTAGCAATAGTCAATCATCAACCTCCCAAAAAAAGCAATTAAGACCGATTAAGCGCTTGCTTTTAATTTTTGAGCTTTAAACTCACGATGTAATTGTTTTTTCTTATGAACTGACTTTTGTTGTTTTAATTTATAACTTTTACTTTTATCATACTCGTCACCAGACTTTATTGGGTCATATTGATAATTATCAACCTCTTTGCCATGAATAACATCTTTGTCACTATCTTCATTAGCGTTAATATCCTTATCATTTAACACGTTAAATTGATTCTTATTGATCACGCCTTTACTAGGTTTGGCCATATTGGTTTGCTTTTTGTTTTTACCCAATGAGGCAACTTCAGCGTAACTCAAAGGTTTGGTTTCAATATCAATGAATTCATCATCATCGTGTTGGACATTGTTCATCGACACATTGATCAATTTATTATCAGTGTTCGATATAGTAAAGTTTCTAGGAATAGTACTTGGATCAACAGCATTTGATTGTGTTGATGTTGACAGTTTCTTGAACCATGTAGGAATGAAACTACTAGCATTGAAAGATGATTTAAACATTTAGGATAATTTAATGTTTTTATAAATTAATTCTGCTGATGAGTGTTCTGTGTATATGCAATGAAAGAAAGATATAGTTAAATACCCTTCTATGTGGATTTCTTGTTGGTTGGTTGAGTGGTTTGTGGATTTCAAAAAATTACTCTTTGTAAATGTGTAATAGCAAAGAGAAAGGAAAAACAATCTAAGAAATTAGATAACAAGAAGTAAATAAAAGATAAAAAGTAAAATGAAAACAACTAAAATCAGAAAAAGAAAAAATCAAGGAATAATTGTGGTTATTTATATGTATTTTTTGGATTCAACCTTCATACACACATGTGGTTTTTATCTCTATCAAATTTAGTTTTGTTTGTTGTTTGTTTATCATTTCAAATTTTAAGTATGAGTAAGTAAAAAAAATTAGGTGTATACTGCATATAGACATCTGATTATGAATTTTTTTAGTGGATTCTCTTATCAACGTGTTTCTAAATAATTTATGACCCACAACCACCCACAACCCACAACATCCTCACAAATAAACAGTCTCACCCACATGTAACCACTACAACCACTATTTCAACTACCACTATAACGGAAAACGCCAACCTTATTAATAAATCACTCATAAATTTTTAGAATTTTTAAATTTCCAAACGTGAATTTTATACAAAAGTAGTTATGAATTGCAAGTAAACACACATTGTATTCTTTCACATTCTCTCTCTTTTTCTCTATGTTTTCCGGTGTCTCCCTAACTTCTCTTTTTCCCCCATTTACTCCTATTTCAAACAATGTGTAAACATAGATTTTTTTATAAAATAGAATACAAGAGAATCCTTGTGGAATAGCAACAAAAACAACAATACCTGTTATTCAATTGGTTTAAAGTACGAAATTACGAAACTATATACAAGGAGCAATATTTTACGTAGTTAAGTCACACTTTTGGTTTTATGTGATAATGTAAATGTAGTATAAACATCTCTTTTACTAAAGTTGCTAACAAAAAATTGATTATCATCATTCTCGAATTACCCTGTTTGCAATGTATATAATAAAATAGTATTTCCGAGGATGTTGATGATTCACGAATGACTTCTTAGTTCCTCTAAATCATTTCTTTTTAAAGCATACACTTTTAAATATAGTCGTGCATGGATATACAATATAATGACCCACACTAAAAAAAAACTGAGACATATGACATCACCAACAAAACCAACAACAAACAACGATTAGTCATATCTTTATTAGCAAATAAACAGACTTAGTAATGACATGGAAAGGTAACTATGTATTACCACTGTCCAGTGATCAGATTGAACTTTAACAGGAAAAAGCAAACGATAACTTGCTGTCAAATATTATTACATGTAAATAGTTTGACAACATCATCGGTATCCAATTTCTAATTTTCTACTCCAGAATACGATTATAACGAGTTTCAATATTATTATATTATATGGACATATTTCTATTTATATGGTATCTTTTATACTAATTCTGAGACTTACTAAGCCAAGCAACTTGATTTTCTATAAATTGACATAATTCATTCATATCATTATCAATAAAGTGAGTGAAATAAATCTTTTTCAAACACAATATATCTTGCATATGTTGCCATTGTTGTAATTCAAAATCAATTTGCACTTTGTCTGTTGACGCTTCTGTACCTGTTTCACCGTCTTTAACTACCTCTTTAGTGTATTTCAAGTTCCCATATAATCTATACTTCAATTTCTTCTCCTTCTTATCATAAAGATCATCTCTTGACATATATAGTTTTGGATCCAATTTAGGATAATTACAATGAACAGTAAATAATGGGATGGAATTATGTTGATCAAAATCTTCATTTTCAAATTTCTTCATTTGTTCAATTTGATCAGCAATTGACAGTGATTTGAATGAATCTTTCTCAAGTAAAGCAAGAACATGATCTTCATAATGTTTACGATCAATTAAAGGATTTCTTTGTCCCATAGAAACACCTTGAAATTTATCATCAGAGTCAGCATATCCAAAAGTTTTAATAAATGATTTAACTTGATAATAATCTTGTCTGGTAACAACTGCGGCGGCAACAAAAGTATCTTTATCTCCTTCACCTTGTTCACCTAATGAAAACAATTTATAAAACAAATTAGGTCCATAGAAATTGTAGTATAATGCCAATAATATAGTTTTCCCATGAGTGTGTTTGTTAATAATCAATTGACCCGATTCAGTAGATAATTCAGCAATTGATCCTTGTAAGTCATGGAAAGGAACTTCTTCACGTTCTTGATCGGTATAAATATTACTACGAACATTTGGTGCGTTATATAATGGGAATCTATTATATCTCACTCTTTTATTTTCATTGACTTCAATTTCAGCCACATCGTAGAAAAGTGGAGATATGGTTCTTTTCCAATAATCTGGCCAAGTGATCATACCATATTGATGATATAATTTACTCTCAAATATTTCATCAGGATTAGACACAATCATATTATCGGAATCTAACAATAAGATATGTTCAAACGATGTAACCACCAAGGCCAATGCTTTGAATTGATAACTGGCAAATTTTCTATTTTTCATAACTGCTTCACCCAATACATCTGGCAAAACAACACATGAAGCTTGCATTTCAGGTAAAGTATTTTCACAAAATTCCAATTCTTTTTCATAATCGGCTCGAGATGGCATGACAATTTCCACTGGTAATTTTGACCCCACATTTCTTAATTGAACTAATGCCAAATACGCTAACCAAGAGAATTTCCCTCCACCAATTATAACTACCCCTTTAGAACCTTTATTGTATACGGAACCTGGCATGACTGATGGTAAATCTTCAACTACACCGGAATGTTTTTCTTTTAAATGTTTCATTAATTCACTAGAAACAATTGCTTTTGAAAGTAAAACTTCTTTATTAAGCGGACCTTGCTTTTGTTTCAATTTGTCCACGTATGATACCGCGTTTTCTGGGTCTTGTCCTAAATCCATTTTGTATTTATCAAAAGTATCAAAAATACCCTTCCAAAAGGTGTGTGCAGTTGTCATGGAATTTGAAGTTGTAGTGTCAGTTTCGCCATTTCCTTTATCGTTATCCAATTCAGGTTGAGGATCCTTGAGATTTTCACCATTGTCATTGTTGTCATCAAATATTATAGATGGGATGAATTTATCGCCATAATCAGAAACATCAAAATCAGTAGTGATGATTGAGGAGTGTAATATAACGTATATAAGTATACAAGTGACGGATAACACACCGATTGCTTTGAATCTGTTTCGAGGGATGGATAAAAAGTTTATAGACATTGTGGGAATATCTCTATATTATGTATATCAATGAAAAGATGGCTAATGGAATTGAAAGGGACGGGTAAAAAAATACTAGTCAACCCTCTGAATGTAATTTTGTTGTTTGCTATCTCGGGCTTTCTTCTATATTAAGCACATGTATTTCACTTTAATCAAAGTATCAATGGAGTATTTGATATGAATGATCGATTGGAAATGACAAGTATAAACTCAGAAGTAACGAATGATGAATAAAAAAACAATCAGCTAGCGAGAATAGAGTTTCTCATTTTTTTTTTTGCTATGTGGGTGTCTTACGAAACTATTTTTATATAAACAAACGTGTGTGGAAAAAAAAAAATATTTTGAAGTAGACCAAATGTGTTAATTAATACATAGTGTTTATTTTGTTTACATTCTACAATGGGTTGACTTTGTGTTCCTAATGGTTGATCTCATTTGCATCTGCTCTCACATTAGATTGTCTTGATATTGGTTAAACTCAAATAAAGCAGGTTATGATTTGCACTCCTATTGGTGAGGCGGTATTTGTATCCCGTAATTTGCTGTAAAACGATCTCATCGCGTGATTTTCCGAATTTAGTTGTTTTGCTTTTTTACACTACTAGTTACATTGTTCTTTTCCAAGAGTGAACTCAATTCCGCGTTTAGTTCGTGTTTGAATATTGGAAATCCCAATCACAAAACTACAAGATCTCACTCGTGTATTGTGTCAATTGGAGCTGTCTATATTTAACTTTCTCTCCTTTGTATTTTTACGTGGTTGATTAGTTTACCAAATTGGAAGAGTATTCATTGTTTCGTGGAGTTTAGTTGTATCAAGATTTCTCGTGGTTAGCAAGAAGTCTCACAAAGCTGTCAAGAGATTGTAGTGGTTAATACATTTGGATATCAGGACTTCTAGCTAGCCTATTCTGTATGCTCTGCACCAATCAGAAGGTTTCCCGATACATCTAAGTTAAGAGCTGCCGTTGTATATTGTTTCCTCTCATGTAAGTATGGCTGTGGTATTCAAAATACACAACTTTACGGTTTGTAATACACTCAAAGGTTAAAGACTTGATACTGAAAGTGTCTATAAATACCAATATCATTAATTTGAACTAAAGTTGGTTTTCTGTGGACCTAAACCACTAGCATATATTTGACAAGATTTGCAATTCTTGATATTTAAAAGTGTTGCGCAGAAAAAAAAAACCAAAGAAACAGAAAACCTCCACTGACAATACATTATTCCATCATCTTATCATCATGTCATATAATGGTATAGGATTACAATCTGTTAGAGGCTCGGCAACGTCTGGTCATATTCAAAAGAATATTGCTAATAAAATATCAAAACCGGGACATTATGAATCGAGAAAAAACCAAAAATCATTAATGTCAAAGAGAGCCGATGAAGCCAAACAATCGCAGAATAAACGGGAAGCATATAAACAAATCAAGTCCGAGTTAACTAAACATGAACAACTACGAAGAATCGAAGTCAAATGTATGGATTTACATGATGAATTGGAAGAACAAGGAGTTGAACCAGATGAGACAAAAGCAAGAGTTGATGAGTTGAGAAAAAAATTGAATAACAAAGAGTTTGATGAAAATGACGCAAAATCTCCAACAACAACAGCACCACAGCCATCACGAAAAGATAAACAATTAAAAGAAGATCTTGAAAACGAAAACAAGAACAAGGATGGAGTGTTTGAGTATAAAAGGCGATATACCGATAAAAGAAACTAAAGCTCAAACAACAATAAAAGATTAAATGGTTTGCTATTCCATCGTAATTATGCATAGAACTTCAATAATGTGGGAATGGTTGTTATGGTTAATTCACAATGGATCTCGGAATAAATGGGAATATCCAGTAAATAAACAGCCCAACACGTAAACGTATAAACATAGAAAACAAAGAGAAAAATAAAACAATAACCTAGGCTAAAACAGTAAAAATGTAAATATGAAATGAATATCAGTAAAATATATGCGTTGCTAAATAACTAAGAAAAGCTGAACACCTTTGGTGGCTGTTTATCTTCAAAATTATCCTTGGCCACCATTTGTGTTCCCATTTCTAGTTTATTAAGGTTCGTCCTCGACATCTTTTTGAACCTCAGTTGAATCAACTATGTTTACCGCAACTCGACCAATTGGAATGTCAACAGAGTCCACTACAGCCTCTTCTTCTACTTCTTCTTCATCAGTTGAATGCTTTTCTGTGGTTGTTTCCAGTGCAATAGTTCTTTCAACACCGACATTTGAAATCTCTTCATCTTTAATAAATCTCTCATTTACTTCAGGAGGTACATCCTCGTCATCATCATCTAAGCCAGTAACTACATCTTTCTCAGGATGTCCAACAACATCTACAACATCGTGTTGCAACTCATCTTTAACAGGGATCTCCGGGTTATCTATTACCTCATTCTCAACCGCAGTTTCTTTGCCCTCGTCACCAGCTTCATCATTTTCAGAAAGTATCTTTGGCTTTTCCAAATCTTCAACACTAGTAGAAGTAATTTCTTTCTCCTCTACTATTTTCTTTTTAAATTCAATGCTCCACAATTTACCCAGTTCTATGGCAAATCTACTTTCTGTTTTAACTTCTGCATCAGCAACAGCTTTAGGTAATTTCTTACCTCTTGGACCTCGAGTTCTTCTAACAGGTGCATTTGCAGTTGCACTTTCCTGTTTTTCCTCTCTATCATCAGATGTTTCTTCCCCATGAGATATAGAAGGTTTGGGCATTTGATTAGGATTAAACATACCTGGTAATGGAATCGCTTTCCCACCAAATCTCAGTAATACACTATTTTCAGTAGATCTTTTTCTAATGCCTGACTCTGGTTGTTTAGACCCAGTTGAACTAACATCTTCTTCGGAGGAAGCATTAGCGGGGTTGAACAATTGCTGTTGAAAAGCAGCAATCTTGGATGACAATTTTTTAGGTTTTGGTGGTGGTGGCTTCAGTTTCACGGATGCTTGTGTATCTCTTTGACTTGATTCTAAGTCTTTATTGTCCGGTCTGTTTGGAACAATTGGCTCGTGTTGGGATTCGCCAACTGATGTAATTTTCTTAGTTGCTGGTCTGCTTGGTATTGTTGGCTCTATGTTAGACAAGGATTCCTCAGTAGTTGGTCTTTTCGGGATAACTGGTTTTGGTGGTTTTGAAGTGCTATCCAATGATGTTAACGAATCATTGGTTGTTGCTCTTGATAAAGACAGTTTCTTTGGTGGACGTTGAGGTATTTTTGGTGTACTAGTAGCCGGAACAATTTTTTCTTTTTCCTTGTTTTGTTGCTGCTCTGAGTATAACTCACCCGAATCTGTATCGTCGCCGTCTCTTTCTTCAGTTTCACCAGATTCAATAATAGTGGTTTCAAATTGTGGTGCCTCACTTTCTTGTGCATTCTCTTCTGTTGCTGTTTCTTGACGGTTACGGCGATCTTGTTCACCATCCTCGTTATCTTGTGAAATTGTTTCCATATCATCGTCAAAACTTGATGAGTCAGTTCTGTTTTCATTTTCTACATCTTCATCATTCTTAAATGTAGCTTTGGTATCAGAGTTTCCTGGAGTGACTTCTCCATCACCAAAAGTATTTGAGTTGTTCAATGAATTCAATTCGGCTTCAGATCCAGCAACTGGTGTACTTGTAGATATTGGTCCGCTACCTTGCTGCATATGTAAAGGTAATCTGAAACCTCTTGCTGGAGCTGCTGGTTCTGTTGATGAATCTGTGCTGGTGGTTGGTTCTGATGGCTTATTGTCAACGTCACTCTTCTTAGCTTTCTTTTCTTCCTGTGCTACGGCCTTTTCAGTTTCAAGAATTGATTTCGAGGCATTACTATCATCTGTGTATCTTTCATTGTCTTGGTCCTTTGACAGGGGTTCATCACCTGGTTTATCTAATTCTTCGCTCAGAACTGACTTTTCCGTTTTAGTTTGGGGACGAGTTGGAATGTCAGGTGTATTTGAAGCTTGTGGCTTGTATTCATCTTGTGTTGATGTACTTTGTCTTTGAGGACGAGCAGGAATACTTGCAGTAGTTGATGGTTTTGTGTTGTCAACTTCAGAAGAGTCCAAATTTCTGCTTTGAGGACGAGATGGTATAGTAGGAATAGAGGGTTTGATATGTACTTTATCCTTGTCAGTGGATACCAGATCAGCTGGGGTTTCTTCATTTACCTTCAAATCAAATTTCGATTCAAGTCCATTTTTGTGGTCACCCACCTCTGATTGAATCGTTTCTTTTTTATTCGTAGGACGTTGAGGAATAGCTGGATGCGCTGGCTCAAAATCTTGTTCTTTATGTTCTGTTTGTGTTTCACTTGACTTTGTCGACGATCCATGTTCAGGACGAGGTGGAATCACAGGATCACTTAAGACTTTCTCAATTTCATGAGCCAATTCGTCTAGTTCATCTTGAGGATTATCTAATGGTTTTTCTAATGATGTCTCGGTAGTTGAGTCTTGATCAGTAGGTACTGTTGTTGTTGTTGTTGTTTGTTTCTGTGGTCTTGTTTGTGGACGAGCAGGAATATTAGGAGTAGTGGACGATTTCAATTGCTCCGTATTTGAGCTACTTTCCTGATTTAATGGCTCCAATGGTTCTGAGTCTGGCATAATAGGTAAGTAACTAGTATCGAGTATGTATGAATTTGGACAATAAGTAGAATAATAGAAAAAGAAGTTGTTTTTAGGTATTCTAGTTTTTTTTTTTGTTCGGTTGTGGTATGGCTACAATAACAAAGAGTAGGGGAAAACGTTGTTTTTGCCGAATTTCTCACACTAAACAGAATGAGAGAAAAACACAAGAAACACTTTCGTGCATACCATTGCTATCCTTACATAAATTGTAAAAGATCTTATAAAATCTTGAATTATAACTAATTATTTATTCAAAGCTTTCAATTAACTACATTACCTTGAATCGCCTTTTTTAACGATTCTCTTCTCCAACTTCTCTAGGAATAATTCAATCTAAAGATGTCATTAAACACGTAATAGGAACCATTATCTGGGATCAAATGGAAAACTTGTGAATAACGTTGGGCATTTTGCTCTTCATCAATCAATAATTCCCCAGTAACCATGACTAAAATGTCACCATTTGCAGAAGCAGGTTGAGCATCCAAAGTGGAAATTCTGTGTGCAACCTTTTGGAATGGTAAAGATGCTAATTTTTCAACAATATCTCTAGCTCCTTGCAATTGAGAAGTTTCAAAAGTCAACATTGACTCATTTCTGTATAAGTTACCTAATTGTGATCTGTCAGAATCAAATTGGTTATAGTAAAAGTTACAGAATTCAGTGGCCACAGCGTTAAAATCAACTATAAAAGCAAGACGTTGTTAGTAAGCGTTCCTCAAAAGATAAAATAACAGTTACAACTCGGTGAACTGACAATGCTAAGATAACATCATATATATTGATTCACATACCAGACATGATAGAAAATGAATTGATTGATAAAGTTAAAGGTTGATGAGATTAAGTCACTGGATATTGGAAGACAAAATTTTTTTTTGTTTTTCCTTTCTCCCCCTTCTGGGTGTTTTCTGAGCTTTAGTGTTTTCTTTTGCCCAAATCGAGATTTGTTATTCTTGCACGAACCACACCTGATCTCACATTAAACTCATTTACTGACTACCAACAATCAGACAAGGAAAAAAAGAAAAAGCTGAACCAAATATCAGCATGACTGTAAGGTACCAGGTGCAACCAAGGAAACAAATAGTTGTCATACTAAGGGATTGCTTGTTTGATTTAATGGTGGTAATCAAAAACTTGGTGTGACCTTACTCTAGAGCGAAAATATCCACTAGTTGACATGGACACTTGAAGGATTGACATACCCACAATCTATGGAGGTTTCAGATATAACTAGACCTTGTTTGAATTGTAAAAGAATCTAGAACTGAACTCATCTGAACTGCTTTTATTGTTTGATGGCAATATTTATTGAATATATTAACAAGTTGGGTGAGCTACATCACAGTCACTTCTATCTTCACTTTAATATATATTTCTAGATTAATAAGAATAGATTATCAATGTTCCTACTTGTTATAATAGCCTAGTATGTCCGGTTAAAGAGATAAATAAATCGCTGTTGGTGAAAGTATTTTTGGTGTAAAATTACAACTAAAACATACTAAAAATTAAAACTAACAAAATGCAGCAAATGTTATACAAACTGAATAATAGAACCCTTAAAACTACTTTCCCACAATTAATTTCTGAATCGAACAATTCAACAGTATGCTCATGAATCAATTGGTAACAAGTATTCAATTTACGCTACCAATCTGTCCAGGCACAAAATCAGGGAGCAGCAGCAGCAAAAAAAAAGAAAAGGTCTGAATTTGTAAATGCAAACATGAAATTCTTTCGTCTAATTTATGAATTCATACAGGAATAATTTAAATTTTTTATTGGCCGTGCCGTAATATATTACTAAAAATTCATTATTAGTAGATACCCTGTAAATTTTTTAAGCATGTCATAAATTAGACCACCTTATTCGATTCGTTTAACTCGAAACAATTTTTTTTTGAAAAAATTTTTGTCGGATTTTTCTGTATTCGTTTTCAAGGAACAAAAATAATATTTCTTGTCACATTCCCAAGGAGTTTTGTTTACAAAAGAACAATAACAATCATAAATATAATAATGGGTATCAAAAGTGAAAAAACCGACATTGACAATAAACTCAATTTTTCCGGGTTAACGTTGGCAAGTGGACCCGACACTCCAGTGTCAAACGAAGAACCCAACTTTATTGATATTCTTCACAATAGTAAATTATCTGATTTTCTGAGTTTTCGATACAATGATTATCCGTCACAACCAGACATTAATACGTCAGAAATAACTTACCCAGGTTTTTTACCCAGTGTCCCTGAAGCTATTGTTCATCTCAAGTTACTAAAAGCATTTTCTGTCTTAAAAAGAAAAGTCATTGGTAGCAATAACTTAATCCCTAACGAATATGACGTTAAAAAATGGCAAATTTATATAACTGATGCATCTAGAAGATTTATAATATTCATGTCTTCAATAAGATCGAAATTTGGTACAATTGAAAGTGATGACGAAAAAGATATTTATGATAACGGGAACACCAAGAATGAGAAATTCATATCAATGATGAAAGAATTAATGCCACCTTTGGATGTGATCATGGTGTGGCATTCATTTTTATTAAACCCTAAATCAATGTATGATGTATGTATCAGAAACAAAATTTACCAATTTGCAAACTACCCGTTGCCATTGCATATTATTGACCAATTTATCGATGATTACACCTTTGAATTCCATGTTCCTCAATCGTACAAACAGAATTATTTGGATTTGTTGAGGTCATTCACCAATGATCCAGTTGACTTGTTATATGATAACAGCAGAATTGCCATGAATGAACATTTAGTGACTCTTTATTGTCCCAAATGTCACGACCCAATGACAAAGCCTATACCGATTACAAACGATGAAAACACTGGATTTTGTGACGCAGATTTCCAGACAATTAATATAGGTTATGAGAATGTGAAATGTTATCATGGTACACCCTCTCATTTTACTCATGATGAATTAAGAAAACTACAATTGTATTGTGATATGACAAACCTGAAATCACTACAAGGAACTCATAAGTATTTCTCGAAAATTATTTGTCCCCCTAAATTCACCAAAAGAAACCCATTTCTTATTAGTGATGATGTTTGCAAAACATTAGAGAAACACTGGGATACCGATAAGTCATTGGATGACATTTTGAAATCTTTGAATGCCAAGCATAGACGTGAATTAGTGCGACAAAGAATATTGTTGCGAAATTATTTGCAATATAATTTGATTAGTTTAACAGTACGTGGAGGAGTCCAGGTTGGTGAGGATTTGGTGGGGTGTGTATTACGTCAAGAACGATTTGTTGAAAAAATGAATAAATTAGATTGGTTACATTCACCTTTGGTATTTAAAAGTCTACAAGAAGCTGTTTTGAGGTACTCACGATTCTTTGAAATGTTAACTGATGCAAACTTACGACAAATGTTGGTACCTACTTTAGACATAGATTTGGCATGGCATACTCATCAATTGACCATGTATGGCTATTTTCGAGATTGTCGAGGGTCACCAGTACACGCTGTGATTGATCATGATGATAAAGTAGACGAAGGGAGATTAGATGATGGATTTGCATTCACAGCAAAGAGATATAAACAGTTGTATAAAGAAGAATACTCGGTATGTTTTTGTTTATACTGTACTTCAAAACGGTCCGATAGTCTTCGTAAATTCAGCCAGTTTTTCAAAACAAAAAAGCAAACGAAAAAGGAAGAATATCTTCGACAATCACATCCATTGTCCAGCAGGGGTGAAGGTTTTTCACACATTAGTGCCCACAACTCGGTGAGATTACCAACAGAATTGGCTAGTTCAAGAAGAGAAAAGAAACCGGCTCCATGGGCTGATAATACGTATTTACTTTATACTACTCCTTTGCTTTTTGTTGTTCCTCCAATTGCTCCAATAACTGAAGGTCAATGTGACTTTTACGGTAATGGCTTGTGCACATCGGCAACCACACTGTGTTCCAGTATTGGTGGTACATGTTGTAACATTGCTCCTTGTTCAGGTAATGGTGGTGCTGCATGTTTTGGTGCTGGACTAAACCCCAGTAATTATGGCCACGCAAGAATTGGTGGTAGTGTTGTTGAAATAGGTGGTGTATGTGGTGCCGACAATAATTCCACTTCTGCAGGCTGTGTCGGTGCTAGTGGATGTAGTGGTGGAGCTGCTGGGAATTGTACTGGCGGAGGAAGCGGGTTTTGATTCGTAATAGAGTTAATAGCTGTACTTTTAGTTTAATATATTTGTATATTCTGTACTATAATTTGTTCCCAAAATCCTCCCAGAAATAAAAAAACCCTATATGCCAGCAACACACACATACAAACTTGCCATTATATATACATATCTTTCCTATTAAGAAAAACCAAGAAAACATGGATCTGGCCTCAAATAGTTCTTTTTTTTTCAAACTAATTGAGAATAATCCTTCAAAATACCTTTCATATGTGTATTTGTAATCTTTCCTCTTCTCGCTTTCTTTTGTTTCTTTTCCTTTTGTTGTGGTTGCTTTTTGATCAAATTAGGATCAGCTCCCGTAGGTTTCAATCCTTGATCCAATAATTTCTGATACAATACATCTGGTTCCGGCAATTTCACTTGATCCCACATATCCTTGAATTCTGTGTCAATATAACCCAACTCACCACCATTATTAGCCCATACTAATCTTGGAGCATTTTCCTTCTTGTTACGCAACACCAAAATTTTGCCTTGTGATTCTAATTCGTCTATAGCGGCAACACACCCGGCCCAACCATCTTTTAATTCTTTTACGGAAGTGCCCTTGAATGTGGTTTGACGTCTCAAAAATTCCAATAAATCATCACTACTACGAATATTATGCAATGAAACATATTCCAATGTACCCTTAGATTCGTCGTATTTCACTCGATCAATTTCATTCAATAATGGTAATAAAGTATGTGATATATCAAATGATAAATAATTCTGCAACTTCTCCACCGATATTGGTTGGTCATGTTCCTTGATATATTCAACAGCAAGGTGTAATTGTGTGGATAAATGTGATCCCGTCATTTCTCCCATATTTGCCTTTTGTTTCTTCAATACTCGGGTTACTGAATCCGTCGTTGATCTCTTCTTCACATTGGCGTCATTCTTCAGTGTTGTTGTTGTGGTTGATGATGATAATGGTGATGATGGAGATTGAGTAAAAGTTGCCTTTCTAGGAACAATCACCGATGGTCCACTTTTGATCTTATTCTTAAAAGCTGAAAGTTGAGCTGATAAGTCGGACATTGTATGGAATTATGGACAAGGGGCAAGAACCAAGAAAAGAAAAAGGGAAGCTGTACAAAATATATCATACAACACAATTCATTTTGCTTTTTTTCTTTCTTTAGGTTATCGCATTTTGTTGGAAGTTTGGTCTCTGAAAGGTCGTGTGAAGATGGTTCAAAAAGTAGAGTTTGGAAATGATCCAGCAGTGCTATTAGAAAAAAAAAGCACAGAAAATTTTTCTTTACTTCTTTCTACTCTTCTTTTTTCTTTCTTCATAGGTTCTTTCAAGCAACTTTTTGATCTAGCCAATTTCTTTTCTTTTAAGGTAGTTTGTATTAGCTTTCTGAGTTAATGACAATGGGGTTTTGAAAAGTATTGTTTGAATTTATCTTAGATAAATTATTAGTATTTCATTTTTAGGAGCAGTCCTTTTTATGAGATCCCAGCTTTAAAACCATCGCTATTGGAGGTCGCCGCTAATTAATTCTTTAATTAGGTCAGGCTGATCCATGAAATGGTGATGACCTGATGTCTGGTACATTTTTTTTTATTTGCACATTTGTTGAAGTTTATCAATAAACAAAGTAACGAATGATATTTAATAATACTTGTAAACTATATAAGTACACCTATATCCTAACCTGTTTAAGCTAAATAGTTTGCGGCAATAGCGCCTCTTCTTCTTCGTTCACGTCTTAGAGCCTGCTCTTGTGGTGTCATCAAATCATTGTTAATAATCTTGTTTGCCAATTGACACCCTTCAAAACTATTGAGATCTATTCTCTTTGCCCACGGTAAACTCTTATACATTCCAGAATCAGTGAAATCAATAACCAAATTCTGTTTGTAAATGATTGGACACTGCCTTTGCTCCTCGTCATCCGAGTCCTCATAGTCGTCGCCAGATTCTTGCTCGTCACTATCAAAGAACTCATCGGTGTAACAAATACCATATATATCCAAATCTGGCGACTTTTTTGTTAATAATCTAGTCAAAAACTTTTCAATCAATTTACGATTTAACCAAATCATTGACGACAAATTAATATATTTCAATGTACCAGCGATATCAACATTCAATGGTTTAGGAATTTGATAAAGCAGGGTATCATATTCAATTAATCTTTTACCATGAACATTTATAATAGCAGACAAAATTTCATCTTCATTGATCTTCTTCAAATATGCACTATTGATTTCTTTCAAATTCAAATCAGAAAGATACACCTTACCATCTCCTTTGTTCAAATAAGATATATCAGCAACAGTTTGAGGTAATGGGGGCAATAAGCTATTGTATTTTCTAATTGGTTTTGAAAATGTTGTAACCGAATATACTGACGATGCAGTGGAAGCAATTGATTGATTTGACTTGAACAAAATTCGGTTGTTGCTACTACTGCCATTTCTTTCCCAATTGCTGCCACTACTACCACTATTGATATTACCAAAACGCAATATACTCCCATCAATTGAATAAACATCATCAACATCATTTAATCTCATAATGTTGTCAACTTTGTAAATCAAATCTTTTGGATAATTGTTAATCAAATCAAAATTCTGGTACTTGTGAATAGTGGAACGTGATATTTCGTAATCAGTAGAAAGGGACAAATTTCCCAAATTGAGACTGACAATATTTGGACAAAGATTGATCATATGTAAGATATAGCCTATGGGTAAATCTTTGGACGTTGAATAGTGAAGTAAAAATTTGTTAATCAATGGATGCAGGTTGACCCTTTTGTTCCAATTTGACGAGTATTGATCCAATTGAAGTTGTTCCAACCTTGGAGATTTTCTTTCAAGTTTGGTAGTCCCACTGTAAGACATTTTTCTTTTTCTTGATTTGAAATATCTAAATGGTTTCACAAACTTCTTGGTTGTGGAAGAAGATGATTTCGAGCTTGTTGATCGAGATGATTTACTGGAAACATTCAGAAACTGGGAATTTGATGCTATTTTTGTCAATGAAGGTGAAGGGTGAATAGTATATAATGGATTATTCTTAAATTTCCAATCTCGCCAACCAGCCAAAATTTTACCTCGAGGAAATTGATCCACTCTTTCATGATGTGGATTATCAGCAATTTCTCCCAATAAATATTGAGGGTCTCTAGCCCCACCTCCATTTTCTTCTTCCCCATTTTCAGCATTTTCTTCTTGTCCTTCCTCTTGTTCATCCTCATCATAACCTGGCTTGATGCCAGACAAGTCAATTGACTGGACATACTGTCCCACTTCTGAATTTACCCTCAAATAAGTAACAAACTGAGCAAATCGATATGTTGATGTAAACACTAAGTTTTCATAATAATAGGGTTTTGCTAGAAAATAGAATAGTTTACATGTGTACATGCAACTCTTGTAATCCAAGTTATCATCAACCAAATAAAAAATATAATCTAGAATTTCAACAGGGAGGTTCTTAATGTGTAATTCGGCAGGAAATAAGGGCAATTGATTTTGAGTTTGGTTCTGCAGTAAATTATTTATTTTACTGATATTGGAGGATGTTGTACCTGCGCGATTTAGAATATTACCACAGGGTGTTGACAAAGTTGAACTTGATGATGGTGGTGGTGATAGTAGCACATTGTTATTATTAGCACTTGAAGACGATAATAAATTCGAGTTACTTAATCTCATTGAAATCGTTCGACTCACATCACTCAATAGGGATTTATACTTCATTTTGAAAGCAGATGGTGGTGCTTCCTTCTTCTTTTGGAAAGCAATCCGTAATAAGTTCAAATCATTTTGGGTCAATGGGATAAGGCTATGAGTTCGATAGTCATATCTAGCATTAGGGTTTATTAAGGACCGATAAGGAGGTAGATAACTGTGGAAATCAAGTGAATCCGTCTTTAACATTTAAGGTAAATTGTAAAACAAAACAAAAATATAAAACAATAACTAAACAAAGACTTGATTTGATCTGATCAATGGATTGATTGAGTCTAGTGCCTAAAATATGTAAGACTTAATTGCAGCTGTATGGGTTGTAAAGTTTGAAGCAAAATAACAAACCAAAAAAAAAAAGTGTGGTTTTAAAATCTTGTGCTATCAGTTAAATATTTATATAGTGTAGATAAAACAATAATAATAATAATAATAACCTAAATAGGGGTGAAGGAGAGAGAATTAAAAAAGAAAAAATAGAAAATAGAAGAAAAAGCAATACAAATTTTGTGGCCCTTGTTTTGTCCTATTATTTACTCATTTTTTTTGGTTTTGGCTTTGACTTTTGTCTTTGTTCTTTACCTTGACAATACAGAATATATCGAGGTCTCGAGCCAAGAAGGAAACAATTGAAATGTATTTCTAACGTGATGTTGCAGGTTATACTTGTGTTAAAAGTGGTGTTAATTCTTTTTCCGTGGTTATAGTTGCCTTGTAGTATATTAGACTTAAACTGTTTCACCTGGAAGTGACAAATGGGAAAAGACGGTGAAAATTGAATTACTGATTCAAGCAAATTAGGATGAAACGGTAGTTGATATTGTATGCTATTTAAGTTTGCGCTGATCCTAATCACTACAAGTAATATAGTCTAGACAACAATACAAAAACAAAGGAAAAGCGATATCAAACTAACAAAATACTACTGTTGTTTATCCGTAAAAATAGTTGTAGACTATTTGGAGCTTGATTGGTGGTAGCTCAAATTAGTCACTTCTAACTCTAGGCTGTACTATAAGCCCTGCTGATGACTTTGACATTTTTCAAATATTGATCTAGATTAGAAGTGGGAAACCAAGAAAAAAAAAATTCAAATATTAAGCCCCTATAATTCTTCTTCGCAAGTGGGGCAATGTGTGTGTATGTGGGGAGGTGCGAAAAAAAGAATTGATTAAGGCGGGATTTGGCATAACACCGAAATACACACATAAAGAAATTGCCTCACAGCATTCGACATTGATAATTCTTGGTGTAATTTCAAGCATTTTTTATTTCATCTCTGTGTAATCCAATATAGCCTTACATTAATGGGCACAAAAGAGTAATTTTCTTAGCAACACAAGACTTGAGATCAAAGTTCAAACTGGTGAAGAAAGGTGAACACCAATGATAAGACTGTTGCGGCATTTTTGTGATTGTTCTCTTTGTTTTATCTTTCTCAATGTTGATTAGAAGAAGAAGTGTTGGAAATATCGGTGTGCAATAAAGATCCAGTAATTGTAGGTTCTCTTGACTACTTGCTGCGGTCACAATTAGTCGTCTGCATGAGTTGAATAATTGCTTTTGGAATAGGGGGAGGAGAAGAACAACCAAAAAAAAATACCACCACCACAGTTTGTAATGGTTTATCTAAACCCATAGCTGTAGGAAATAGAATAGTCTCAAGATTATTTGCAGTTTCAAGTTTCAAGCTCTACACAAGCCATGTTAATGAGAGATTTTTCTTCAAAGTAGGCTTAGTTGGTGGAATCATTTTTCTAAAAATAGTGGTTAATCGCGTATTATCGGTAATGCAGGAATTTACCTACAATTGGTTTTGAGCGCTACACCGCCGCTTCCAATGCTGGACTTAATTAGTCCAAATAAAGCAATTTAATGAACTGGTTGCTACCACCGAATATGCCAAGTAAGATCTATAATTATGTAATGAGGTGTAATTCACACTTATAATTTACAACTAATAAGATATCATGGTATTTCTGATATGCTATCCTTCCAACAACAGAGGAATAAGTAGGGAATCTCGAGTTATTTAATGTTGTACTCTACTAGAAGGAGAAGATCGCTTCTTGTGTTGATTATACTGCAGTATAATAAAATAGACCTCTGTTTTATACAACTAAGCTCCCGTGTATATGATTGATCACTCCAAGATACTACATCCTTTCCAGATTCGAGGAATAACGGTTATCATATTATAATATCAAGACTTTACACAGAAGAATTATTAAACTATAAAGGCGCCACAACTAAAAATAAACAAAAAAAAGTTTGCTTTCCAATGACACTCTTATCACCAATTTTTTGTTTCGAGTGGTGATTGTCAAGACTCAATTTTTTTGGTTTTTTGATACAATCAACTACTGGAAACTTTTTCTTTAAACAGTGAAATAAGTTATCAAATTGACTTTAAAATGGACTGTTTCTAACAAATTGCCAAAAGATCCAACGATACTTTTTTTTATCAATATGTGGACGTGATTTTATATCATAAATAATTACACAACAAGTTCTAATTGAATGTCACAGCAACAAACAATTATGGAATAGCAACAGCAATAAAATGATTTGTGATTTATCATCTTTTAAATGATTGGTCATTCCATTAGTCAATGATCAACCAAGAGAGGAAGGCGCAAAAAAGGAAAACCAAAAAAGCTAAAAGTTATGACAATTACTGCTAAAAGTTTAAATAAGAATAGAGAAATAACCAGAGAAAACATTATTTACCATGTTAAAGAATTCTACTTTTGAACTGAAATGCTACTTTAATCTTTCTGTGGCAAATGAGTTCTCTTAAAATTTCCTTTAAGTCCGTTTGATTTTAAGAAACATAAAAACTATATTACCTTTCCTAATACTTGATGCACTTACGATCTGGAAAGATGTATGCTGAGCCTCTTAATAAAAAAAAACAAGACGTGATTGAGTAGTGTAGATATTTTATACATTTCTGCATGACTAATACTCCCATTACAAAAAGCACCTATCAGCTATTAGAATTGGAAGATACCAGGAATACAAATGACTTTTACTATTTGATATAAACAAAAACCTAGAGTGAGCAGCCAATTTCAGCAAAATTATGGTAAGTACCGTGATAATGACTATTGCCTAAAGAAAGCCTTAAATGGTATAAGGTGCTTTACTTTTTAACTTCTGGCTCATCATCTTTGCCACCCGCCTCTACACTTTCTTTTAGATTATCCTATAAAAGTACAAGGTTAGCAGAAATATATATATATAGATTAGCTTTTCAACTAAAGCTTATCTTTGACTTCCCAAAGAGAAAAAAAGACCCAACCAACAGTCACTAAACACAAGATAAGATTGTGGATTGGTAAATTTTCTTTTTTTGAGTTTTGTAGTTGTACTTTAATTGAGTGATATATGTGCTTGTATAATCCGAAGTGAATATTCTCGACGCGTGCTAGGCTGACTTGTAATAGATACCAAATACGCTTCTTTGTTCTTCCCAGAATCGTGTTTACCTGAAAATAAGCAGATAAACCACTTTTTAACAAACTACTACAATCTCGATAACCATTAGCAGAGACAGCTATTCAAGGAACTAGTTGGTTTTAGACCTTAAAATGCTTTTCCCTCTTTAAAAACCATAATCAAGAGCTGTGACTATATATCCCGTGTGACAATGAACTCAGATTACCTGTTGATACCTCTGGTGATCAATTTAATGACATAAAAGTTGTTAGTATACAAAATTTGTTTGAAATCTTTACCAAAAGAGAAAAAAATACCTGATACATCGCAGTTTGATATTCATAATGACGACAAAGCAGATAGTTGTCTTTTGAGTAACATATACTTAACAACCGTATATGTCTAAAGTAATAAATTGCTCTCATCAACAACAACGTCAGAGATAAATATTGTATGATAATTTTACTAATCATTTGTACTTGTTTTTGTTTGAAGAACAATAGAAAGTATATGGGCAAAATTTGGACATTGTAAGTTTTAGAATTTGAGTTTTGGTTGTTTTTTGGTTTTTGCTTTAATGTTGTTGACGACGATGATGCCACAATTTTAATCCAATAGTTTAAACTTGTTTTTTTGTAGTAATAACATTCTTCTTCCCTAATTAAAAAACTGTATTTTAGAAATGAATAATTGTTGTCTTGTCAGTTTCCCATACACATAAGGGAATGACCACACTCAAAAGTAATATCATAACTACAGGGCATAAAGCATATCACCTAGGGACATTCAATTCGTCTTGAAAATATTAAAATTGACAAGAAAAACTTATTCAAAGGGAGACCAAAAATACAGATTACCAACTATGTACACCGTAGAAAGAACTCAAAAAACGTAACCTTCGTTTCAAGTTGCACTTTAAAACAACAAATCCTGCTTTGATCAGATGAAACTATAATGCACGAATATGGAAACTAACCTAACACACAAACAATATATCATACACCAAGAAAACTCATAGTTTGTTGTTGTTGTTAGTGTATAATGTTAAAAAACTCTATTTTCACAATGACCCAAATAAAACCAAAAAAACACTAAGAAGTTAAACTTTTTTGAAACTTTTCAAAATGTATAGAGATCCCAAATCTAAAAAATGTTATTCACCATGGTTGTTGTTGTTTATTCAGAATTTAGTTATGGTTATATTAATGAAACTGTAACATAAAAAAAAACAAGGGAATAATTAGAGTTTTACAAGAAATTTATGAAAGACGGGTGGGAAAAAAGTTTAAACTTTAAATACTATAAAATAGAGCAATAAATGACAGAACCTACCAGTAGTGATTCATAAATTATTATTTCTTGTTATACAATCAAAACCCCAGATATGATAACAGCAAAAAAAAAAGTACTTATATAGATGACGGCTATACTTGCTCAAGTGAGTTTGATGTGATTTTTAACACGCTCTTTTAGGAAGTTTACTATTTTTTTTCTGGCGATAACAATAAGAAATCTCTAATGTGTGTGCGTTACATTATGTATAGACTAAAAATAGAACATGCAAAAATTGCGAGAAAGAAAGCGAGTGAGTAAGGGCGTGCGTGCGTGCATGAGTGAAAGAGGGAGAAGGTGGGGGTGCAAAAAATAATGAAACGAATTTCATATTTTCACCATTTAGTGTTCCATTAAGACTTGTTGGGGGGTTTAGACAGGATTCAAAATTTCAAGTCAAACCATAAATATTTCTATTGTGAATGAGTTATTGGTGAGATTTCAAATAGTCAATATTTTGTTAACAAAGAGGGGGCCCTATTATCACGGTGTCAGAGATACTGTATTCTGTTGCACGAAAACAATGATATAATATATATTTTGCAATCAAATCAGAACACCATTACACGAAACAACTTTATCTCCTACAGTAGTTACAAGATTTTTTTGGTATTTATGCCATTCATTTTGGGAAATATCTATTATACAGGAGAGAGCTGTAAACACTACACTACCAGCAAGTGTTGGAGAATGAAAATAGGATGAATAACCTTTAAACTTTTATAGTTCTTAGGGTAAAGTGTTTTTTTTTTTGTTTTATAGTAATTTTTCTATGAATGATACAACAGACGTGATCACATATATTTGGTGTTTACGAGTCGTCTAATCAAAACAAGATAAAACTGCTCGTGTTGTGATTTTATTGTTAAAGGCGTATCAGATTTATAATTATGTTTTACTCTTAGTTTGGCTTCTTATACACTGACACATATGTTTTGAAACCAGATGTACTGTTTAAATCCGAGATGATCTTGTTATACTTATGTCTATGTGTTTCTTATTATATTTCGGTTAAGTACTGGGTCCAATTTTGAAACTCCGTCGTTGTTGGTGGTGATCATGCGTAAAACGCTTTGAGTTGTCAACAACCTATCGATAACAACACCTCTGAATTTTGTAGTTCTTTAAGAAAGAGAATGATCAAATTATGTTGATTTGAGGACTGATTTTTGATTAGTACACTACTACCTACCTACCCCGAAAAAACCCATACATTACACAAAACAAAAAAATAGAAATTTCACATTTCTTTTTATCTTTGTAAAGCGGAAATGTCAAATCTCTACCTCCGATTAGTAGGCTGTGAAGAGCAAATAATTGAAAAAAACAGCGACATCCATGTGGTCAATGTAGCAGTTTCAAAATGGACAGTAATTTTTGTAACTCAAGTCAACCATACTAGAATTTAATAGCCCATATATACATATAGTGTATTATTTTTGTGGATTCACGTGAAATCAAATTTGTTTGCTCCATCGGAAATCAAACAAACAGAGGGGACAAAAAGGAAAATGGTTTTATGAATATCCGTAACAAAAGATAGCCAGACAAAAAAAAAGAATATTTAAAGTTATCTTTTTGTTCTTTAAGGTTTTGGTTGTAGTTGTTTTTTTTTTAAAAAATTTTATGTTACACTCAAATAATTTAACCTTCTAGCTTTTTTAAAACAAAATAGTTGCTCACCAAAAATATGGGAATTTAAAGTTATAATAGTTTTGTGTTCCTAATGTAAAATGTACAAATTGAGACTTTAGATATGGTGAAACACGTATAGCAAGATAAAATCCAAGTTCCAAGAAGCTAGACAACTTTGTAATAATTTGATTGAAAACGGCATATATTACGAGAAAGACACGATGGATAAACTCAACTAAAACAATTTTGTTAAAAGAAAACTTCACTCCCAAGAAAAATACCAAAAGAAAAAGATGACTCGAGAATGGAGATAACTACACCAGATTTGTGATTTAATAATATGTATCACATCAAGAGTTTGAAGCTGTTTTAACAAACTTTAAATAGGAAATTGTGTAAAAATTTCTTTCCATTTTTGTGACCATTTCCTCTTCCATTCTTGTGGATTCACAACCATGGTTGGTATACAGCCCATCGCTAGATCCGCGATTACGTAAGTAATGAGAATGTCAAATGACATAATAAGAGACCTTGAAAATAGGAGTAGAACCTGTACACTCTTTGTAATAGTTGGATGGTATTATTTTTTGCATTCTAGTTGCGCCTCTTGCTACCAGTTTTCTTTATTATTATTATTGTATGGTTCCACGCGGAGAAAAGCTAATGAATCCCGATAAATATATATAATATTATTCGGTTTCGAATCTTGTTTAAGTGATAGATTTTGCAAAGAAAAAAAGGAAAAAGTTTGTATCAGTTTCACTAACAACGGGAAGTTTACAATTACTGTTCAATCCCCAGAAGAAAGTTCACGAGAAAGTAAATCAACAGACTAACTACAAACAGTTGAACAATAAGCTGTGAAAAATAAAAGGACAAAACAAGGACATGGCCGTGGACGTGGACTCTTCACTGTTTTGAAAGTTTTTATTTATTTCTATTATTTTCGTGAATATTTTTCCTTCTTTTTTCTCCTTGTTACTATTTTCAAGAAATTTCCACTTCCATGTTACACCCGAAATGTCCCCGTATTTGAGATATTGAAAGTTCTCTTCTTAACCCTGAAATTTCCTGCTAGAGAGAAAGATAGTGATAATATTATTATTCAAAATCTTGATACCCTATTTACTCACTAAGCAGCATAGACTTTGATAGTTCATGATTCCAAGATTCAGTTTGAGGTGCTTAATTCTAATTTTGCCACTTTTATTTCTAAACTTTGATCAAAAACAAAAAAAAAGAAAATCAAATTAGACAGGTGATGTCTATCTATATTCAAGTATCGCAATCAAAAGCTAATTGTAACTATAAAGGCTGTCTTGTAACATTGAAATATAAATATAACGTCATCTCATCTCAAATTTGGAAACATATACGAACAAACCAAAAAAAATTCTTAACTTTGTTTGAAGTTTTTTTTTTGTTGTCCTTGCTTTAGTTAGTTTCATTGGTATTAATCATTTCCTTTTTGTTGCTAATATCTCTACTTTTTGAAACTCGTGTTCGTAGTATCAATATTACTGATCTTGGTCAATCCAAATTGTTCTGGCACTACCAAATGTAATAATGCTCAGGGTAAGATTAAGAAATTTCGGGAGTTTAGTGATACAAAAAGCCGAGAAGTGAAAGGTAAAAAAAACAGGGAATTACACAAAGCAACACATTTTGTGTATAGTCTGTGCAGACTTTGTACACAGGCTGCATATCCTTGCATTTACAAAAGTTTAAATAATTTTTTTACTTTGACTTTATTTAAAAACAAAAAAACAAACACTATATAGAATGTGGGAAACAAGGAACACAGTTAAAAAGGATAATTCAAAAATGTTTATAGGCGGGTCTACATTTGTTTTTTTTGAAAAGACAAAGAAAAAAAAACAACAATTACCAACAAAGTATCACAAAACCATTGTAACCATAAAGAAGTATTATGTAGTTACACAAGTAAGAAAAACCACTGGGTGTAAATCTGTCACATTCGAATGTCAGATAGACATTTCATTTAAGCACATACATACACACACACAGAGAGAAAACGAGAGAAGAAAAGAAAATTGGTATAAATATTGAATTATTTAACACAACTTTGAATTACAATATTTAAATCTCAAAGTTTTGATTTCTATTTTTTTGATTTTTTAGGTTTTGAATTTATTCTTATTATTTTAACTCTACAAGTCAATCTACTATCAATTAGATCACTTAACTATCATCACTATCAACAACTTTGCTGTTACTGCTACCACTGGTCTGTACAAGTTATAACTTTTAAATTAAGTGAATTACCCCCTTGTCGAGTTTTTTTTGTCTTTTAAATTCAGGACACTAACAACAACCAACAACCAACGACCAACACTTTTTCTGATTTTAGATACACATTAGATTACTCAGAAGTTCAATCACCGTTTGTCAGAAACAATAAAACCATAGGAGATTCCAGTTATCATTGTATTGGGAAATCTAAGCACTTTTTCCATTGTGGCAAATATCTGTGTTATCAAGTAATTGTGTGTTCAATAAAGCAGGATACACACGATAAATTGTTTTAACCCCCCCAGAAAAATTCACTTTTTTCCTCCCATTTTTATATTTATTATTCGAGGTTTGATCATTTCTTTGGATTTTCTCAAGTATATTGTTGTTTTGCAAAGTGTTTTACTTTCTTTCCTAAACATTATTTGGCCATCAATCAGATCTCAAAAAAAAGCTCGTGCATTATTTGAATTTCCTGCTGCACAACACATATTCAATTGAGTTTTAGCATCCCTAAAAAGTTTATTAAATCTTATTCAACTGTCAACTTTTTGCATTAATTGTGTCAATATTATAAAGATTATTATTGTTTTTTGGGAGGAAAGTGAAGAGTGAACCCTGACATCACCTTTGTTGACTTTGTTTTTTAAAATAATATTTTTTATTTGTTTTTGCTTCCTATTGTCTGTTGGTACCGCCACCCTATTGTTTTAGTTGACATTATAAGGGTTATTTAACGGAAGGGAAATAAAATTCATACTTTTCATTCACTTCAGTGAACAAAAATCCAATCACTACCAAAAGAAAACACTAGGGATCTTTATAAGACAAACATCGAAGTCAACTTTTTCGGCGTTTAATATTTGGAAGATTTTTTTTTTCAGCAAGCATAAGCTACAGGTATTTTTTTTTTCCTTTGCGCTTTTCATTGTTTATTAAATTGTGTTGAGGGGCGGGCGGATTCCAAAGTGGTACCTGCAAGATTTTTTTTCTGTTTCCTGTTTGCTGTTTTCTGTTTCCCGTTTTTTTTTAAATCAAGCTAAAAAATCCATTTTAGTTTGGAAAAAAAAGGGTGTACCAATTTATACAACAATTAACTTTTTCAGTCAATTATTCATACTATTACTCATTAGTAAACAATTCACACTATACAAGAAGAGAAACCCCAATACTAATAATTATAACAAGAACAAAGAATCCTATTGTTATTGCAGCAACAGATTTCCACATAAAACTTACATACAAACGAACAAACAACTTTCTTAGACTTTACAGATTTTAATCATTACATCTAAAATACCCAATTGGAATAATAATAAGAGAAAGAAAGAGAGAGAGAACGAAAAAAAGAAACAAATTTATTATTAATTCAATTTCCATTTGTTCAATTTTTTTTTTGGTTTTTGTTTGAATATTTTCATTTGCTTTTTTTCTTTCCAAAACCCTGCCTTTCCTGTATTGGTATTGGTGAGTTTAATTTATTATATTCTTTGAAGAAAAAGTTCCTTAATAAATAAACTATATTTTGAATAAGAGAATAAGTACAAAGTTTAGAAGGTACTAAACATTCATTAACTCAAACAACCAGATTATATCCAATTTGAAGACCATTTACGCCGCACAAACGTGGAACCACCCCCCAATTTGTGATAATTATTATCCTCAAAGTCAATCTTTCTAGTGACTAATCTAATAGATTACATCAAAAGTACACTGACATCTCAAACATCAAAGATACACTTATTTCAAGTTCAATAGTGAAGTTTCAATATCTGTCTTATATATATTTAAGGGGGTTGAAAATTTTAAACTGAAAACAACAATTAGTATACTTCAATTCAATACTAAGCAATGTCTAATTCAAGTATAGTCCCTACATATAATGGGTATATTCATAACACAAGAGATGCATTAGCAGTGATTCAACAAGTTCTTGATAAACAATTGGAACCTGTTTCCAGAAGACCCCATGAACGTGAACGAGGAATACTTATAGTTTCTGGAAGTGTATTTGTGTTCATTGAACAACTGTCGGGAATCAAAAGATGGACAGATGGTATTTCATGGTCCCCATCAAGAATCCAAGGCCGATTTTTAGTATATGGCGAATTGGATAAAAAGAATCTAATTGATAAAGACAAGAAGAAGAAAAAGAAGCGTAAATTTGGTCCCGACGACGAGTACGATCACAATGTTAATGAACCAGATTATACTGGTGGGTATAGTAACCACCTTCATAATGACAACAGAAATCACCTTCATAAGAATTCTCGATCAGGTCCAATGTTGCTTGCGACTGGTACAGGTAGTATCACTCACACTGTAATAGATAATAAACCAGCACCATCGTCATCGACATCAATGATTCATTCAAATGTTATTCCAGCATCGAGTTCATTTTTAACCGACTACAGAACGAGTCTAGGTAATGGTCCTATGGTTTCAGCTGCTATACTGCAAAACGGATTAGTTAAAAAAACTATAACTTTGACAACTACAACAAAGGAATTACACATGGAAGGGAAAGCTGAAAAGCAAACAATCCATCTTATAAGTTATTATAGTAAACAAGATATTGATTCAGGGAAATTGCAACGTCCTTCTGAATCTGATTTAAAACACGTTCAAATTTCTCCAGCGTTATGGACAATGGTACAAGAAAATTCATTAGGAGGCAAAGCTCCCATTGACGATGAAGAGTGTTTTATAGTAGATGGCCACAATCAGTACACAAATGTTTCCTATATTCAACAACAACAACAACAACACCAACTTCAACACCAACCACTTCTTCATCATTCTTCTTCAGTTGCAGGAAGTACAACCAGTATTGTTAACAATAGTTTATCAATATCCAATGGAGGTTATGGCAATAATTATTCCAAAAATTTATCCCGTTCTTACAACAAGTATTCTAACTCCCAAGTTTCTCAACTACTGTATATGTTGCCACCTCAAACAGAATCATCATCAACAGCAACAATTGCATCTGGGGCGTCAGTGAGTGTGAAACGCGAAGATGACACGAACAACGGTAGCAATGCCCCCACTGGCAATGAAAATCAATATGTAAATGCAATTAATCACCTGCATACTTCATCATATGGTGGTCAAGGATATGCTACAGATGCTACAGGTATAGCAACACCAGCATACAATAGTTATTCACAAGCAAATACAAGCATCAATACATCTCTGCAACAACAACAACAACTACAACAAGGCCAATATGGCCAATATGTTCAATATGGCGTTGCTCCAAGTACCATTTCCGGTGCAACCTCTACTAACAATAATAGTGGTAATGCTCCTAATATCCCACAAGATGTATACTATAGTCATTATACAGGTTTTGTTCAACCACATTACCCTCAATACCATATTGCCACAGGTAATGCATCTGATCAATACAATACAAATGCCGCTAATCATCAGTACCATTCAAACAATACTACTTCCAGTGCCAACAACAACAGTAGCTCACGAACAACAGGAGTAGGATCCAAACGTAAACCAAGTATTGTTAGTAATAGTACCAGTGGAAGTGTTAGTGGTGGTAATGGCAATGGAAATAACTATGGCTACAATTCAAATAGTTCTACATCAACCAATCGACCACCAGCAGTCAGTACCAACACCACAAGCACTACAAGTGGAGGCTCTAGTTTTAGTGGACCTAGTAGCAACATAACTACAAATTCCATGTCGAATAATCCTTGGTTTAATAGTTCTACAAATATGGCAGTGAATTCAAGTTATATTACAAGTTCAGGTGGTGGTAATTCACATGGAGGAATTGGAAATAACGAATATGAACCCATGCCAATGACTAATAATAGTGCCAGTATTCCTGCTTATTATCAACAACATGTTCCTTCTCATGTTGGTTCTGCTCAACAACATCAACTGCAGCAGCAAGTGGCTGGTGTAGGAGCACCACATATCATTCACAATCATCCGTATCTTCATCCAACATATGGTCAAGGATCAAATAGTGCTAGTACTGGTGATAATTCAACACCTGGTGGATCAAGTGGTAGTGGTAGTGGTGGTAGTGGCAACAATGGTGCTGGTGGATCTAGTAGTGTAGCTGCTACTTCGGGTGTTACTAGTTCTAATACCAGTGGTAATATTGTTACTAATGGAACATTGGTTGCTGCTGGAACAGATGACGCAGTTGGAAATTCTTCTGGGTCGTATTACACCGGTACTTAGTTGAATTAATACAGTGATTCAGTTATTATCTTGGGACTCATTCAGGTGTTTTTTTTTACATTTGGTATATCTTATATATGTGGGTCTGTGTGTGAATTCGTGTTTGTGATAAAGTTCTAGTCTTCGTATTTTTAATATTTTATTTTTATTTATATATATATATTTGTCGATTTCTGAATTATTTTATTATAGTATTTGTAATTTTGGTGTATGTTGTGTTGTACTATAGGTTTAGATGATTATACTTACTGTTGGTAAGATTGTTAATTCATTTTATACAAATAAATCTCATTTTCAATTGATTTGGTTAAACTCAATCTGTAGGATTGAAATGAATCACATAGTATCTGGATGATCAATACTACTTAGAGAGCTGAAAAAAAATCAAAATTTGGGAAATTATTCATGAAGGGAATTGTAATATTGCCGCAACAAATAGATAAATGAATGATATGATGACGCCTTGACCATTTGTCATTGCGAATTCACCTTATGATGCATAAAAAGATAGAAAGATAAAGATAGGTGGATGTATGAATATCTGAACGAATTGGCTAGTTTAAGATTTTAAGAAATTAACCTCATAAATGCAATAATCCAAAAACAAAAATTCAAAAAATTACTCAAAAAACAATTTATGGCGATGCAAATTTCTTTTCTAAAAATACACGGAAATCCAGAAAATCATCATACCATAACCCTAATTCTCATATCAATATGCTTTTATTATACGTAAAGTAAAAAAAAAATAGTACAAAATATAGAATACAAACTTTAATTCCAAATATAGAATTTAGCAAAGTAGACTTGAAGAAGTATAAAAACTAAAAGCTAAAAAAGAAGATCATACCCAGTTAACTCCGATTACTCCAAGATAAACAAAACTAAATAACGAAAAATAAGTAACCTATTACTTAGAAAAGACATAAAAGTCTAACAACCATCAATTCTCATAGAGCTAATAAAGTTTTATAATATATATATAATAGTTATGTATAATTCACAATTGACCGAAAAGAGAACATCTGATGCATGGAGGGAGGTTTTTTTTTTTGTTTTCTAGTTCAAGAATTGAGAAATTTTTTTTAGGGGCAATAGAAAAAGAAGAAAAAGAAAAATCAGCAGCATTAAGGCAGCGAAGTGCAGTTTAAGTTATTTTGCAGCTTTTATAATATGCAGTACCGCAGAAAAAGAAAAAAGGAAAACGAAAAATGATTATGCTTGAATTGGATATATTTACGAGTTGAAAATTCCAAGATTGCACCCCCCCCATATAATTGTTTATGTATATGATGTTTCCTGTTTATTTATCTATTCTATTTTCTAAAAGATAAATTCCTCAACTAGTAGTAGTGATAATTGATGTTGTATTTTTTGTTCTTGCCAGTTCCTTACAGAGAGATATAGAGATGACTTTGTTCATTTTTGAATTTGACAAAGTTCTGAAGAAAGTGTAGTCAAATTCTAGCCGCATTATTAGTACTGAGTTACATTCTATCTAGACAAAATCAACCAGAATGCTTTTTGATTAATACTTGAGATTTACATATTTCTGGGGATTGAACTCAGAATGGAGTCAGGAAAAGATGAATCTTATTAAGTTTTGTTAACTACAACGTTGACGAGTAAATTACTTCATTGTGATTTTTCAGCAGCTTTGTGAATAACAAATTTTGTTACTTGTTGTTATAATTCTTCCTAAGGTGGCAAATACAGCACCTATACTATATCTATAAATCCAAACTTGTCTAAATAACTTTGCAAAACCTCAACTTAAATTGATAGTTAGAATAACATTGCAAAACAAAACAACATCACATACTCGCTGATTTAAATATTTTGCTTGATTGGTAGCAAAGAATCAAATTATATTTAATCAACTGCAAACTAGTCGTTTTGGAAAGATTGATTTTTATTTCAAATATTTCTACGACCCCTTAAAATTAATCTTCATTATTTATTTAAGAAGACTTACAAAAGAGGGTTTTGATTAGTTTTTTAACACAAATATCAAATCTAACTTTATTGTTCTGACTCGGCTATTGTTTTCCTTTTTGAAATAAAGAAAAAAAGTACTATAAAAAATACAGTTTTACCTTTTGGTTTGTTTAACCGATTTGTATTTCTTTTGCATTTGTTGTAATACTTAATATGACTTGTCATATTACAATTGATATAAATAATACTATTCAGATTAGCACTTTAGTATAAATTAAGTTTGAACTGAAACATTGATACCTAAATGGATTACTATTGTTAGGGTTGATTGGATTTCTATAAAACCAACAGCCAACACAGCAATGGCCATAAAAAAAGAAGAGCTGAGTAAAGGTACCGAGTCAGTACAGCAATTTTATTGAAATGGTTAACAGGGACCGCTTATCCACGGTCATTGTTATACATTGAAGGATATACCAAGACTCTGACTTCAGATTGTACTATATTCTAAATTCAAAACCAAATGTAGCCATATTGAGCCTGCTATAATTAAGTGAGAGTTACATTAATGGACAGGAATAACCTCAACTAACTAAGAAAAAGGGTCTGGTTTCTGTAATATGGATCTGGCTGCAAGTTTTGCCCAATTAAACTCCGTGTTTACACTACTATATGCCTCTAGCAAAAGCTACTAGTTGCCCCTTATTTATGACTTACTAAACATTTCTAAATTCTTTTTCTAGTCATCAAAAACAATAAATTGGTCATCCAGGATTAATATCTAGTAAACCGATGCAAGACCGTTTTTGAACGATTGCAAAAAAAAAACTGTTTAGAAAGAGCATGTTTTTTGCGACAGGAGGTTTTCAGAAAGTTTTGCGTACGTTTGTGGTCATAAATTAATTTTTTTGTTGTTACACATAATCGGTTGTCAATATAAATTTTGTTTTTTTCCCTTGCCGATTTGACCAATCAGAATTGCAGAAAAAATTCTTTGAAGTACAATTCTTGCTTTTTTTTTTCCTGAATATTCCGGTTGGATCTAATTTTTCCATTAATTTTCTTTTGTGATTTGGAGATAAATGATTTGCCTGCCAGAATCAAAGTCCAAATGACAGGAGGAGTCACACTTTATTGATATCATAAAATGGATTTGCCACCAATTTTAAGACATAGATGGTTATAGAAATTGTAATGTAGACATCATGTTTTAAAGTAAGTGTGTATGACCCAAAAATAGATATAGATGATGATTATGCGTGTGCGTGTGTGCGTGTGTGTGATCTATAAATTTTTTTTTCTTATTCTGATCAACGTTGTCAAGTCTTTGTCTCTCTCACATACTAACAATATTTAATATTTTTTGATTGGTGTTCATCACTTTCAACCACAACAACAATTACATTGTGAACAATACAAAAAAAAAGAAAAGTAAAAGAAAAAAAAATTTCCAACCAAAAATTCCCTCTTCTTCTTTTTCGATCTTTTTTTTTAATTTTCAAATTCATCAAATTTTAATAGATCATTAATAACTATTCAACAATGTCAACTCCAAGTGAATATAAACTCCCTGAATATACTGTCAAAGATTACGCCTCATTTGCCTTAGCTGGTGCTATTGGTTGTGGTGCCACTCACGGTGCCATGACTCCAATTGATGTCGTCAAAACCAGAATCCAATTGGAACCAACTGTCTACAACAAAGGTATGTTGGGTTCTTTCAAACAAGTTATCAAATCTGAAGGTGCTGGTGCTCTTTTAACTGGTTTGGGTCCAACTATTTTGGGTTACTCTTTACAAGGTGCTTTCAAATTCGGTGGTTACGAATTGTTCAAAAAGACTTTTATTGAATACTTGGGTTACAATACTGCTAAACAATACAAAGATTCCATTTACATTGGTTCATCTGCTTTAGCTGAATTTTTTGCTGATATTGCTTTATGTCCATTGGAAGCTACCAGAATTAGATTGGTTTCTCAACCAACTTTTGCTAATGGTTTGATTGGTGGTTTCTCCAGAATCTTGAAAGAAGAAGGTGTCGGTTCATTCTACAATGGTTTCACCCCAATCTTGTTCAAACAAATTCCATATAATATTGCTAAATTCTTGGTTTTCGAAAGAGCCAACGAAGCCATCTACAATGCTATCCCAACTCCAAAAGTCGATTTGTCCACTGCTGCTCACACTGCTGTTAACTTGGGTGCCGGTATCATTGCCGGTTGTGCTGCCGCCATTGTTTCTCAACCAGCTGATACTTTATTGTCTAAAGTCAACAAAACCAAGAAAGCTCCAGGTCAATCTACTGTTGGTTTATTGATCCAATTGGCTAAACAATTGGGTGTTTCTGGTTCATTCGCCGGTTTACCAACAAGATTGGTTATGGTCGGTACTTTGACTTCCTTACAATTCACCATCTACGGTTCATTGAAGAAAGCTTTGAACTGTCCACCAGCCGTTGCTTTGTAAGCAGGTTTGTGAGATAAAGATGTAGTTTTACCATGAATGAATAAGGGAAAGCAGAAAATAAAAAATGTACATTTTAGAAATACGAAGAAAGTGAATTTTTTTAAAAAAAGAAAAAGTATGAAGATTTTGTATGTGAGTCAATTGAAAAAACCATTTTGTTACAAATTTTACTGTGAATAATTTATTTATTTTACTATTATTTATTTTTATTATATTTTTATTTGATTTGATAGACAGACATTTAGAAAAACGTTCGATCCACCCATCCACCTCCTTCCAAATAATTTTGAATTATATAGTTGTGGCTAATCAATTGAAAGTACATCTCGATCAAGTATTTATTTTATTCATTCTAGTTTCTATGTGTATAGACCTCTTTTATTCATTCTAGTTTATTTAACCTTGTTTAATAAAGTTAATTTTATATTTATAATAAGTTGGGTCTGTGTTGTGTAAGACCCTTCAGTAGGTGATTATTTAGTCATGCTATGTTTTCAACCGAATTTATCTTTCTTTACTTAGTGCTGCTCCCAACATAAATTGGCAAATGTTGTAATTATCGCTCATACAATTGATGGAGTGCTTTTATGTGAATTATTCTTTAATTCTTATTGCATCCAATATGTTTCCTTGTTTGTATCTGAAATTCTATTGAAATTCTTATCGTAGGACTAAACTCCATATTCTTGGTTATGGAGCACGTGCCAACAAAATCTGCCAAGGTTTTGAAAGCAATTGTGCAAAAGTATACAACTTAGGTATTCTCCAAATTTCTCTAGATTTGCAACTGTCCTATTCATTGATCTTGTGTCATGCAATCAGTCAAGTGAATTCGTTTCATTCAATCGACTGTTATTTGGTTATTTGATTGGCGTCTAGTGGAAAAACAGTATAGCACCATGTCTATCATTTATGAACACATATGACATAACTATCTTGATACCCGGATTCAAGATTGTTGAAATTCCTAGTTCACCAGAACCTTGCTAACTATATCTGATATGGAATAATTGGGCATCACTCATCCTTGTATTGCCACTAATCAAGAACTTGAAATGAAATATTTC
>OBUW01000028.1_pt1 | contig 134155 bp, 131 predicted proteins | sample 1475761 | NCBI WGS metagenome assembly OBUW01 (sample SAMEA2579908, study PRJEB22360) | human gut metagenome | biome: human gut; feature: human-associated habitat; material: faeces | place: Denmark | collected 2008/2010
CAATCATTATATTACTAAAACAATAAATATGATTAACTTTAAAAGCCATTTTGGATTTTGTCGTATCTTTCTAAAATGGTCTACAAAAGGTAAGTTAGATTGTGATGCTTCAGGTTGTGTTGTATTCGTTTGTTCCATATATGTATCTCCCCTTATTGTTATTTTAATAACAGAATAACATTATTAAATAATTTTTAAAATATCAATTTTTATTTTAAATAAGTATAAAAAATAGAGTAAGTAAAAGAAATACAAAAACTTTTTCATTATTATTAAACTTAAAATAAGCTTAAATCTCCTTAAATTAAATATATATAATAATTAAAGTATGTTATCATGCAAAATATAATACATTTTAAGGAGCATAGGACATGAAGAAAAACATATTATGGAGTATTATCGGCGTGGCAATCATTCTACTTCTAGTTATTGCAGCGTTCATCGTGAAACAGACAACAGGCTCTGGTAATAAAGATAGTAAAGGTTACGATACATATACAGTTAAGAAAGAAACACCGATTAGTCTAGAGGGGAAGGCATCTCCGAAATCGGTCAAAACATATAACAACAATAGTCAAATTGGCACATTCCAGAGTCCAGCCGTTGATGACGGTCAAAAAGTCAAACAGGGGGATCGTCTCCTAAGTTATGATACGAACAATAGTAAGCGTCAACAACTCGCAAACAAAGTGGATCAAGCGCAAAACCAAGTGAATGATGATTATCAAAAAATCAATCAAAGTCCTAACAATAATGAGCTTCAATCTAAACTGACACAAGATCAAAGTTCACTTAACGAAGCCCAACAACAACTGGCACAACATGACAAACAAATGAACGATAGTATTTATGCGGCATTTGATGGTAAAGTCAATATTAAAAACGGCGAAGATGCTGGCGACGGGCAACCTGTCTTACAGCTTATTTCAGACAATCCACAAATCAAATCAACCGTTACTGAGTTTGATGTTGAGAAAATCAAAGAAGGTGACAAAGTCGATGTCACAGTTAATAGTAATGGTAAAAAAGGTAAAGGTAAGATCCTTAAAATAGATGAATTACCAACGAGTTATGATGACAGCGCTAGTGGTGAAACAAGTGGCGCACAAACAAGTGCAGGTAGCCAAGGTGACGAAGGTCAAGATGGTGGTAGTGCCGCACAAGCTTCAAATCCAACGGTAAATAATCCATCTGGTGGTAAAGAAGGCGATACATCTAAATACAATGTCATTATTGGTGATTTAGATATTCCAGTACGTTCAGGGTTCTCAATGGACGCGAAAATTCCATTAAAATCTTTAAAACTACCTAACGATGTTTTAACAAAAGATAACGATGTCTTTGTATTAGATAAAAATAATAAAGTTCACAAACGTGATATTAAAATCGACCGCAACAATGGCCAAATTATTGTGAAAAAAGGACTTAAAGCTGGTGATAAAGTCATCAAAAATCCTAAAGGTAATTTAAATGATGGAGAAAAAGTTGAGGTGTCATCATGATTGAATTGAAAAAAATCAATCGACATTTCAAAAATGGAGACGAAACGAATCATATTTTAAAAGATATTGATATTCATATTGATGAAGGTGAGTTTATCGCCATTATGGGGCCATCAGGGTCAGGTAAAAGTACATTAATTAATATTCTAGGATTTATCGACCGTGGTTATGAAGGCGATTATCTTTTTAACGGTGACAATTATAAAAAAGCATCAGATAATCGTCTCGCAACGATACGAAATCATACAGTAGGATTTGTGTTTCAAAACTTTAAATTAATTCAAAATAATACCATTCTTGAAAATGTCAGTATTCCGCTAATTTATAATGGAATGAGTAGTAAAGACCGTAAAGCCAAAGTGTTAAAAGGATTGGAAGATGTTGGTCTACATCAGAAGGAAGACTTACTTCCTAATAAATTATCAGGTGGACAACAACAACGTGTCGCGATTGCGAGAGCCATTATTAACGAACCTAAATTTATCATTGCCGATGAGCCAACAGGGGCATTAGATTCGAAAACATCAAAAGATATTATGGATTTGTTTGTGTCGTTAAATAAAGAAAAAGGAACAACTATGATCATGGTAACGCACGATCGTGAGGTAGCGAATAAAGCTGATCGTATTATTCATATTTTAGATGGTCGTGTGAAAGAGGAAGAGGTGCTGACGCATGAATAACTTTTCTAATATTTTATCCGTCGCATTTCGCTCTATTTTAAAAAATAAGCGTCGTAATATCTTTACGATGATTGGTATTATTATCGGTATAGCGGCCGTGATCACGATTATGGCCTTAGGTAATGGTTTTAAAAAAACAACAACAGAACAGTTTGACGATGCCGGTGCAGGTAAAAATCAGGCATCGATATCGTATATGACACAAGACATGAGCGCACCGAAAGACAATCCATTTAAACAAGAAGATATTAGCGTTGTAGAACAAGTTAAGGGTGTCAAAAGTGCAAAAATTAAAGAAAGCGAAGATAGTACATACTCTGCCAAAGTAACGAATACACATGGTAGTGGTGAAATCAGTTTAAAAAAGGCTTCTCATGTGTCAGGGGTCGATGAAGGCCATGGTTTTACGAAAGATGATAACGATACACAGGAAAAAGTCGTTGTGATTGATAGTAAAGTGGCGAAAAAGGTATTCCACAATGCGAAAGCAGCTGTTGGCAAATCCATTTATATTAATGGTGAAGGATTTAAAGTGGTTGGTGTTGGTGATGCAAGTGGTCAAGACGCGAGTGGTATGCCACTTGAATCCGTGGTCCAAATGCCAACTAAAACAGCGAATCACTATATGAGCAACTTATCTCAAGGTACGCCACAACTATTAGTAACTGTTAATGATGGTGAAAATAAGAAAGATGTGGGTAAAAAAGTTGAAAAAGAGCTGAATAAAAAAGGGACAGGCGTATCTGATGGCCAATATAGTTTTGCGGATAATGAAGATATGATGAAAGGTATTGGCAAAGTATTAGATATGATCACCTACTTCGTCGCAGCTGTGGCGGGTATCTCATTATTTATTGCCGGAATCGGTGTTATGAATGTGATGTATATTTCTGTAACCGAACGGACAGAGGAAATTGCGATACGACGTGCCTTTGGTGCCAAAGGTCGAGATATCGAAATCCAGTTCTTAGTAGAAAGTGTTGTGTTGTGTCTACTCGGTGGTATTATCGGACTGATACTCGGTATTATTATTGCCACACTTGTCGACTTAGCAACACCAGATATGGTTAAGAGTTCCGTCAGTCTCGGGTCAGTCATCTTAGCAGTGGGCGTATCCACATTAATTGGTATCGTCTTCGGTTGGATCCCAGCTAGAGCAGCTTCTAAAAAAGAATTAATTGATATTATTAAATAGTTAAAATCATAAAGCACTCGTACCAATTGAAGTACGAGTGCTTTTTATCATTATTAAGATATTAATACAATTTTATTAATCAGAAGTTGTCTGTAGTTCATATATTATAGGTACTATAATATAAAAGTCGTCTAACTCTCAGGCGTCAAATCAGACGTAGAGAGGAAGTGCATATCATATGATCGAAGCTCTTGTTCACATCATAATCACAATTATTAGTGGTTGTATTGTTGCGCTATATACGTAGTGGCTACATACACGAAACAATAAGGCAAACTAGACGATAATAGCCAGTACTAAAAATCCCCTCACTACACGCAATAGTGAGGGGATTGGTGCATAAAATACACGAAACTCTTATTACATTCATTATACAACTAGTTATTAGAGTAATGCAAAACTATCATAATTTTTGAAACATCTTTAAAATTAATATGTATTGTATAAATAACTAACTTAATTACTTTCGGTTCATGATTATTTACTGTTATGAATATAATGTCATTATTTTGTTTATAATAATAAGATTTAAAGCAACTTTACAATAAACAAGATTATACAAATAATAAAATTTGTAATAATTTGTAATATTCTGTAATATATTGTAATATTACTTTAGAAAGACATTTAACTATTAAAGGAGTGTTAATAATGAATACTTTATCAAAGAGTTTGTTAACAGGTACTTTAGCAGTTGGGGTGGCTTTGGGTGTTGGCGTTGAGGATCTTTCACATCATGAAGCTCATGCGGCTACGCAACCATATTATAATTATCATGGTTATACATCATCACAAAGTGATTTTATTTTAGATAAAAATTTTATTAATGCCATTAAAAATGACAATTTAACTATTAATGGATATAAAATAACTGAAAATAGTAAAGGCAATGATAATGATACAATTGAAAAATTTGATCAACAATTTTATTTACCTAGCAAAGGCAAAGCGGATGGTGTGTGGTTCCAATTAAAACCGGGTGTAGTTTCTAAAGCTGAATTAGTGAAAACTTATGGTAAGCCCTTAAATAAGCCATCTGGAACAGCCCATGGAAATGAATATTTATATCAATTTAATGAAAAACAATTACGCTTTTTAGAGAATAATGGTTATATTACGGAAGTCGGTATCCACAACGGAAAAAGTTAAGTGATAAAATAAAAATTTTATATGGAATTCATTTTTTACAATTTTACTAGCCTAGTTATAGCAAAGTTGAGAAAAATTGAGTAATCGCAAACGGTTGGTGAGACAGGTCATCAGCCGTTTATTTTATATAAAGTGAATAAGGGGATTAAATTATGTATTTTACGCAACTAACAGAGACAGAATATGACAATTTTATTCAAAATAATAAGGTCCATTTTACTCAATGTATTGATCAATTTAAATATAGAAAAACAAATGGCGAAGAAGCACACTTAGTTGGTGTCAAAAATAATGAAAATGAGGTCATAGCAGCTTGTTTATTAACGGAATCTAGAGCGTTAAAATTTTTTAAGTATTTTTATTCTCAAAAAGGCCCGATATTAGATTTTAATCATCTTGAATTAGTAAAATGCTTCTTTAAAGGCTTAACAACATATCTACAAAAAAAACGAGCACTATTTGCTTCTATAGATCCGTATATTTTAGAAAATGTTCGGAATACTGCAGGAGATATTGTGACACCGATTAATAATAAAGAATTAATTCATACATTACATCAATTAGGTTATCAGCACCAAGGTTTAACGATTGGCTATTCTCAAAAGAGTCAAATTAGATGGCTATCTGTACTAGATGTGGAAGGACAAAAAGAAGAAGATGTCTTAAAAAATATGGAATATAAAACCAGGCGTCATGTTCAACATGCGATTGAAATGGGTGTTAAGACAATAACGTTAGACATATCAGAAATTGATCGCTTTTATCAATTATTTAAAATGGCTGAAGAACGACATCATTTTAAATATAGGGCAAATCCATATCAATTTTTTAAAGAAGTACTGTTAATGTATCCGAATGAGGCAATGATTAAGCTTTCATATATTAATTTAGATGATTATAAAAATCAATTAATTAAAAAATCATCTGAAATAGCTAAAGATATAGAAAACACAAGAGATAAGTTAAGTGGGCATCCTAATTCTAAAAAGAGTAAGAACAAGTTAAAACAGTTAGAACAGCAATGGAATAGTAACGAAAAGAAAATTACAGAAACACAAGACATCATTCAAACAGATGGACATGTAATTGATTTAGCAGCAGCCTTATATATAGCTACAAAAGATGAAGTTTATTATTTATCCAGTGGTTCAAATCCACATTACTATCAATATAAAGGTGCGTATGCTTTGCAATGGCATATGATTAAGTTTGCTTTAAAACATGAGATTCCTAAATATAATTTTTATGGTATTACTGGAGATTTTAGCAAGACAGCAGATGATTTAGGCGTACAACAGTTTAAAAAAGGATTCGGAACCCACATTGAAGAATTAATTGGAGATTTCATTAAGCCTATCCACCCATTATTGTATAAAGTTTTCCGATTGTTAAATGAATAATATGATGAAAAAAGGTGGTATTTAATATGACTAATCATGATGAAATGAATGAACAACATAAGGAAAATCAGAATGAAGATTTATCAAAAAATCAAAGCGATGTTTTACCGAAAGGAAATATAGCATTAAATATCCTCATTTTTATAGGTTGGATGATTCTAGGGCAATTACCTATTATTATCATACTTACGATTACAAATTTATCGGTTAAAATGGACACTTTGAAAGCTACAATGTCCACCGTTTTATATCTCATTGTTGTATCAGTAGTGGTTTGGTTAATTAGACGGTACTATAGACGGCATACTTATGAACATACGGGCAAATTTACGACGAAAGATATTGGTATTAATATAGGGTGGGCAGTCTTACTTCGTATTATTGTCTATGCATTTTTGTTCCTTTTATACAAAGTCACAGGGTCTGCTCAAACAAGTAACGATAAGCTATTGTTTGGTGATATGAATCAACAAGCAACAAATGCAAGCCAACTTGCACAAGTATTTCCTTTTATCATTTTTGTAATTACCATCAGTTTTATTGCACCATATCTTGAAGAACTAATATATCGAGGTATATTCAAAGAGACTTTATTTAAAAAGACTTCATTTTGGTTACCGTTCATTATTTCTTCAATCGTTTTTGGTTCACAACACGGTATTAATAATATCATTTCATTTATTATGTATACATCAATGGGTATGGTGTTTTATCTTGCCTACTCACGTAGAGGTAATATCAAAGATAGTATGATGGTTCATATGATTCATAATAGTATTATTGGAATAGCCATTTTAGTGGGGTATTTATCTATAATGTTCAAATGATATTAAAAAAAGAGTAATGAATTAAAAAAGAATGGATCCTTATCAAACGTCATCTAAGGAGAAATCAGTATTAAGTTATAAACCAACAAATCAAGGACCCGGCGTGATATTTAGTATAAAAAATAATAAAGTGACAAATATAAATATTACACATAGTGGTATTGGATTTTAAATCATAAATGTTATAAAAAAATAGAAATTTGAATGATATAGGCCATCAAATGGTATTAGTTAAAGCCATTTGATGGCTTTTAACTTTTTAAGATTTGTTTAATTGAGGTCATTATAATAGTAAATGCAAATTAATATCGGTTAGTATGAAATATGCATTGATAAATAGATTTGAGGAGAGATAGAGATGAAAGTTCAGATTTTATTATTTGATGAGGTAGATATTTTAGATGTAATGGCACCATATGAGGTATTATTAGCTGCCACTGAATATACGGATGAAACGATAGATGTGAGATTTGTGAGTATCGATGAAAGACGAACATTTAAAAACGGTATTAGTAATTATGAATTACAAGCTGAAACAACACTTGATACTCAAACAACTGGATTAGTCTTAATACCAGGGGCTTCTGGTTCAATAAATATGGAAAGTGAGACCTCTATACCATTTAAATTGAATAAAATAGCAAATCAAGGTGTGACAGATAAAATTAAAGAGGTCCATCGTAACCCGAATATGACAATTGCTAGTGTATGTGGTGGTGGCGTATTATTAGCCATGGCAGATATTATTAAGGACAGACATGTTACAGCACACTTTATGGGACTAGATTTGCTTGAAGGGGCTGGTGCACATGTAGTTAATGCACGTGTAGTAGATGATGGCGACATTGTTTCAGGTGCAGGTGTAACGTCAGGATTAGATTTAGCATTTTATTTAGTTGAAAGAGAATTAGGACCACAAATCGCTTACGAAATTGAACGTTTGTTTCAATATGAAAAACGTGGCACGGTGTGGAAAAATGTCGGGCAGGCACCTAAGTTATCTGTAGATCAATCTACGGCAACAGAAGAAGATGTTAGTGGTCAAGCTCAACAAATTGATGGAGAAGAAGCGGATTATCATCATTTACTTGGCTATTGGAATGTAACTATTAAGACGCCAATCGCAGAATTAAATATTGAATATCATTTCTATGAAAAAGACCAACAAATATATGGAATTGCTATTGATCAAAGTGATAAAGATAATATTTCTGAACTTAACAATATTCAAATCAATCAAAATAATGTCACTTGGCAACAAAGTGTAAAAAAACCAATGAAACTCAACTTAAAATTTAATGTTTCTCTAGATAGTACCAAAATGAAAGGTAACGCTAAAATGGGATTTGTCTCTTCGAAATTAGAAGGACAAAAAATTAATAAATAATATGATCGAAGCAGATGATGAATAAATGGTGGATTATTTGCTTTTTCAGACCTTATAATTGAGCGTCTTACTTTAATTAAATATTGCGTGTGATACTGTGATTCATGAAAACGTTAAAATATACAGGAGGTATCTCATGAAGGTTATTGTTATTGGCGCAAGTGGAACTATTGGTAGTAAAGTAGCAGAAAAACTAAAAGAAAATCATCATGAAGTGATTGAAGTAGGAAGTCAATCTGGTGACTATCAGTTGGATATTACGTCTCCAGAACAAATCGAAAAAATGTATAAAGATATTGATAATATTGATGCAATTGTCAGTGCAACAGGCGGTGCTACATTCAAAGCGTTGTCTGAGATTAGCTTAGAAGAAAATAATGTAGCGATTCAAAGTAAGTTATTGGGCCAAATCAATTTAGTATTAATTGGTCAACATTATTTAAATGAAAATGGCAGTTTTACGTTAACATCAGGTATTATGATGGACGATCCTATAAAACTAGGATCTTCAGCAGCAATGGCTAATGGCGGTATCGCAGGTTTTGTGACTTCAGCTGCTGTAGAATTAAAACATGGTTTAAGAATTAATAATGTTAGTCCTAATGTAGTTGAAGAAGCATTAGATAAGTATGGAGAATTCTTTAAAGGATATACAGCAGTACCTGCCGATAAAGTAGCTAATGCATTTATTAAAAGTGTAGAAGGTGCACAAACAGGGCAAACGTATAGAGTGTATTGATTTTATTATAATTAATTATATATTGTTTTGATATTTTATATAAATATGTTAGCATTTCTTCTAGTGAATTGTAATTTATATAAATTGAATTTTAACTTGAGGTAGTTTTAAACTATCTCAAGTTATTTTTTAGAATTATTGTATAAATAGAAAGGTAAGTTTCTTGAATGAATGCACCATGGATTATATTAAAAGAGCACATTATAAATATATATATAATAAGAAGATTGGCTGAATTTCAAATTAAGATTACAAATAAGAATAATTATTTAGGAGTAGCATGGGAATTGATTAATCCAACAATAAAATCATGATTTATTGGTTTGTTTTTGGATTAGGATTTAGAAGTAATAGAATAATAGAAGGCACACCATTCATTTATTGGTTAATTGTTGGTATTTGTATGTGGTTTTTTATTAATCAAGGTATTTTAGAAGGAACAAAAGCAATTACTGCTAAGTATAATCAAGTTGCGAAAATGAATTTTCCGTTATCCATTTTACCTAGTTATTTAGTGGTAAGTAAATTCTATGCTCACTTAATGCTACTATTTATAATTATGTTATTGTGTGCAATAGGTGGATATCTACCAACTATGTATACTATTCAACTTTTAATTTTTGTACCGTATACGTTGATTTTTACAATGGTTATTTCATTATTAACATCTACTTTAGGGATTATTATTAGAGATACACAGATGGTTATTCAAGCATCTATGAGAATAATATTTTTTGTTTCATCAATATTATATTTGCCTACAAACCAAATTGTATTAAATGTAATCAAATTGAATCCTATATACTTTATTGTTGAAGGTTATAGATATTCAATTTTATATCATAAGTGGTTTTTTTCTGATCATTGGAAGTTGATAATATATAATTTGGCATTATTGTTAGTTATTTATATAATAGGGGCTTATTTACATATTAAATATAGAGAAAAGTTTGCTGACTATCTATAAAAATGGTGAATCATAGATTAAATGATTCACCATTTTTATAGATTTTCTTATTCTTTAGGCACATCTTTAAGATCGTATTTGCTTAGGTCAATTTTACCTGCATATTCTTGGTTTTGAGGTGTGTTGTTATCGAAAACTGTCACTTTATTACTATTTTTGTATACAGCAATAATATTTAAACCACCTATACCACGACTGTTATAGTAAGGAATTTCATAATAAGATCCTTTATCAGTAATATGACCAGTTGTTGTTAAATGTTTTGTATCGAAGTCGAATTTTTTAGCAGCAACATTATAAGCATCATTAATCAGTTTTTTAGCATCCTTTGATTGTGCCTTTTGTGTTGCTGGTGCTTTGTCTTGAGCTTGTGTTGTTGAAGCATGAGCAGGTGCAAATGATACGATAGATCCAGTTAAAGCTAAAATTGATAAACTTGTTAAGACTTTACGTTTCATATAAATCCATCTCCTCTTTGTTTGTTTTTATTTCGTAATCTTAACGTAACATAAACGTAATAATAATATCTAGTGATTTTATAAATAAAATTCTAAAATTTACATTTTCTTTATATATTAAACTTTTAATTAACAAAACATTATAATTATAATCCTAATATAGATGTTGGAAAATTGATTATGAGAAGAAAACATATAAATACAAAGCTAAATGACAAATTTTATTATTAATATAAATAGTGCCGTATAAAATGAATTAACTCAGATTATAAGGCACTTTATTGTTATTTATTTTGTAGGTCGAGAGGCAATAATTACGTTGATTAGTGCAGTTATTAAATATATTAAGAGTGTGAATATCGCAATGATTTTGATATCAATGACAAAGGCTAAAAATGTGATGACAAATGCAATACCACATATTTTAGGACAGACATTGTTGCTATTTAGATTATTAAATCGTCGTTGTGTTAAGGCAATTTGAGCAATACCCATGATAAACGGGATTAACATCAATATGATTTTCGTGAATACACTAAAGTCTTCTAATAAACCGAAATTGTCATACGATATCGTTACAAAAGTGTATTCAAGAATCAGTATGAGTGTATTGATAATAGTAGGTATCCAAAAACCTTGTCGACTGGTTTCTTCTTGATAATTAAATGAATTAGCCCAAAAGTCAATATAATGATTAACAATGTGATACTGTTTGGTTTCCATATACTGTCTCCTTATTGATATTTATAAATTGTCGAATGAATGGTCTTTTTGGTCTTTTTCTTGTTTGCCATCATTAGTATTTTGATAGTCTATGATATGATCAGCATCATTATTTTTATCTTTAATAATTTTGGTATCTTTAGGCACTTCAAATAAAGTTAGTTCTAAAATATTTTGATCCTCAACATTGTTATCTGAACTTTGCGCATCACCATCTGGTGTCGCGAATCCCGCAAACGTTTTTCCTTTATATTCAAAAGGTTCAATATCGAAGGATTTAACTTTTGGGAAATTGTTGGCTAAGTCATCGTCATTGATTTTATTGTGATTCGATATCCAATTTGTTTTTTCTTCACCAATATCACCACTCATATCCATTTCTCGTTGGAAATCAGCGAGTTGTACCCCTTCTTTCATTTGCGCATGGTCTTTTGTGTAAAGAATTGTTTTTATTGGAGAAGGTTGATAGTTAATATCAACTTTGTTTTGTGAGTCATTAATCCCTGAATTCATTTCATGTTCTGTTAAATTTGTTAGTTTACGATCAACATCTGAAACAGGGGTTTCAATTAATTGATCAAAAGTGACTTTATTATTCATTTTGTCATTGTAGTTATAACCTTTGCCATTTTTGATATAACCAATATTTGAAATCTCGTATTTTTTTAAACTCTCTTTGGAGTCTTTGATTAAGTCCGTATTTGATACTTCGCTAGCGGTGACGCCTTTTTTAAGAGTGATTACTAATTTTGCATTATGGTCACTTAATAATTGATGTAAAGGTAACTTATGCGTTGCATGATCATCACGCTTTGTTTCTTGCTGAGTTGTATTCATTTTATGTTCCTTATTTGATTCATGATGATTGTCTTTGGTGCTGCAAGCTGTTAAGAGTAGTGTTGTACCTAATAAACCAACGATGATTTTTTGCATCTTTCAACAGTCCTTTATTGATTATTTTACTTTTTTAAATTGTGCTTCGTCGTTAGGTGTATCACCAGGTGATTCGATAATTGATAATGTATCATCATCGACTTTGATATAAGCTGTTTCACCAACAAATTTCACTTTCGATAATTCTTTATGATCTTTATCATCTTTAATATCACCTTCGATGGTAGAGCCTTTCATCGTGACTTTAAATTTCTCACCTTTGACATTGATAATATCTCCGTTATCGTTTTGCCATTTACCTTGCGCTTGTTTAGTCGGACCGCTTGAACAAGCGGTTCCGACAACAAGTAATATAGACAGTAAAATTAAAATTTTCTTCATTTCAATATGCTCCTTTATATAGTTTTTAATATATAGTTATTTTGTAATTGGGATAATTCTTGACTAAAGTTTTTAACTAATATTTCAGGTGAAATCATACGTAGCGATTTACGATACATAAAACAGAGATTAATTGCATCAGCTTTAGGGATAGCAAGCACAACTTTGATGGTCTGACGATTTTTTTGAATGATATAAGTATCATACTGTTTGTTTATTTGACGATATACTTGATAAGTCATTTCATAAGTGACATTGGTCTGTATATAGTCGTCATCAAATGCATTTTTATAAGCAATGTAATAGTTACATGTTGTTTTTTCATATAAAATAGTCTGATTTTGTTCGTTTAAGAATGATTTAATATCTTGAATATCTCGTTGTATCGTACGTGCATTTGTATTGAAAAATTGCGCCATATGTTTTACGTTGACGTGATGATTTGATAATAATTTTTTATAAATATACAGAATTCTTTTTGTTTTGTGCCCCATTGTATTGCGCCCTCCCCAAATACATTATATGGAAATGATTTGTATAAAAATGTCGTTCGTTTCATTTTGTCTATTTGGCTTCAAATATAGTGTTAACAGTGGTTGCATTGAATTTTATAAACATTAAAAAAGAAGAATCACTGACAAAAAATGTCGGTGATTCTTCCATAAGTGCAGGACAAAATACTTATATAAAATGAAATGTTGATACATGACTATTTTATTTATAGGTGTGTAATTAACTTTTGAAAATAGTTCATTACTTCTGTTATAAAACATGATTCTTACCTCCTTCTTTTTATTCAAGTTTTGACCTAAGAAACAATTGAAAATTGTTTCTTTTGCCTTTGAATTTAAGGGTTGATAAAAACTATTATTAGAGGTGAAAAACCATATGTAAGATGTCTATAAAGCAAGTAGTTTAATAAGAACATTAAGTGTGCTGAGTTTGAAAAACTCAGCGCACTTAATGTTTCAATTAGGATAAATAAGTACTGGAAATTTAATGAATATTTGAGGTTTTTACATTTGTGTTGGAGGTGTCTAAAGGGGACAAGCATGTAATAATAAGACAATCATGTAGATATTTGTCGTTATTTAAAAATCCCTTCACTATTTTTAATAGTGGAGGGATTGGTTCACATTATAATTGAACGACTTATTGAAGTTATTATTTTTCTTTTGTAAAACGTTTGAATGTTAATATTGATCCTAGTCCTAATAATATAGCTGCTACAGAAGAGATAAATGTTGTGTTAGTTTCTTGTCCTGTCGTTGGTAGTGATGCTACTTTGTTTTGGGAATCATTGTTTGCTTGTCTATTATCTGTTTGATGTTGGTTTGTTGTATTTTCTGTATTATTTGTGTTTTGGTTTTGTTCTGAAGTAGTTTGACGGTGTTGTGGATCAATAACATCACCATTAGCATTTACTAAAATATAAGATGGTCCATTGTTTCCTTGCTCTCCAAACATTACTGGTTTATATCCCTTTGGTACGTTTCCACTAACTCTATCATTATCTTCAACCACTAACTCTGAATTTTTATTAATTTGTACATGATGAGAATTTAGATAGTCTTTAGCTGTGTTTTGTAGCTGTGAGTTTGATGAATTATTTTCTGCTGCATTTGCTGAACCAGCTCCTGCAAATAGTAATGTGCCTGCTAGTGTAGTAGTTGCTAAAATGCTTAATTTTTTCAATGAAATCACTCCTCAATTTTATAATTACATTTAGAGTATAAATAAAGAAAATGCAATAATATGTCATCAGAGTTATTTTTAATAATTATTTTAATCATTGTATTGATAACGTTCTAAATCTCTTTAATAAAATCGATACAAATATTTATACTGACAGAATATGACGCTATAAAGTATTAATCTTCGTTAAAAAGAATGAATTACAAAAAACATCAAGATAAACTGGAATAAGAGATGATGAAATACAAATTTTTATGGATTTTTAAGGTAAAAACCCAATCCAAATATATAAGAAACGGAGATTAAAATAAGCTAATAATGTGTGGTGAAAGGAACCATATTGGAATGTATCATAAAAGAATGCAATTTGAGAGTATGAGCGTTGTCTGTTTATATAGATATGAGGATATTACTAGAAACAGAAGATATGAGACAAAAAGGCGACCTCTATATTAAATCCATAGAAATCACCTTTTTATGTCAGTTAGAAAATTTTATTGTTAAAATGAGTTATTTTTCAGTTTCGCTAGAATATACAATGTGTGTGTCTATACGTTGAGGAATATCTGCTAATAATTCCATAATCTCATTTGTTTCGTCTTCAGTACTAGGTTTAGAGTAGTGATTGTCTTTAGCTTCATCACTTCTGAAAAATTCAAAGGCTAATAAAACATCATTATCTTCATCTGAACGACATAAAACCCAATCAGTAGGATCATCGATGCCCAATTCTTCTAAATGTTTAGCTTTTAAACATAAATCGAACAATTCTTGACCTCTACCTTCCTTAGCTTTCATTTTAATAACAACACCAGGTTGGTTATAAAATAGTCTTTTATCTTCCATAATTATTACCTCCTTTTTTAGCATTTTAGCAATTACTAATGAGAGAACCTAATAAATTGATTTATTTCAATTAATTACTTTAATCACCAATTGTAAATTTATGAATAAAAGGAAATAATGTGATTTAAAAGTATCAATATTGTATAGTGGGATTAACAATAAGACATATTAATAGGAGTATATATATGAGACAAAAAGTATTAATAACTGGCGCAAATAAGGGGATTGGTTTTGAAACGGCAAAACAACTAGGTGACAAAGGTTGGACGATATTATTAGGTGCACGTAATGAAGAAAGAGGTCGTGCTGCCGTTAAGACACTCGAAAATAAAGGTATAACAGCTGAATGGATACAAATTGATTTAAATAATATTGATACCATACATGCAGCCGCTGATTATATAGCAACACAACATTCTGATTTGAAAGCATTGATTAATAATGCGGGTATTTCAGGCAATATGAACGCATCACCACTGGATGTTGAACTTGATGAATTAAGGGAACTGGCAGAGGTCAATTTCTTTGGTAATTTCGAAATGATTAAGACATTTACACCTATTTTAGCTAAAAATCACGGAAGAATATTAAATTTAACGATACCTTTGAATCCTAATAGCTTTTTCCATCCATTTAGTTATATTGCAACTAAATCTTCATTAAATTCGATGATTAAATTATTCGGTAGACATTTTAAGAAAAATAAAATACCGGTTGAAATATTTGGTGTCATGCCTGGAGGTATTACGACAGACCTGAATAATCATCAAAAAGGATTTTTAATGCGTTCAGTAAATGAAGGCGCGCAATCCATAGTGAAAGTATTAACAGACAAACATAATCATAATGGTAAAATTTTATTAAGATTGATGCCATTTAAAATATTCAAATAAAGGGACACCATCATATCGGTGCCCCTTTTTATTAATTAATAATGACATATGAAAGACCTGTTAAAGTAAGGGTCAATACAGTAGTTAAAATAACGATTGTTAAGATTTTTTCTTTAAACGATACAGGTTTCAATCCAATAAATACAGTTAAGGTAAAGAAAAATAAACTTGCTATTAAATAGAAGATAAAAAGTATAAATATAAAACCACTTGGATTATTGAATAACTCTTGATATTGATCCATGAAAGGAACTCCTTAAATTAGAAAGATATTTTCAATATAACAAACATAACCATTAGTTATCTAATTTATCAATCTATATAGTATAAAATTAATAAAAAACTTTACCGAAATGTAAATAAAAAATTAAAGATGTTTAACGATTATATGATAAAATTAATTAACAGTTATTTTTTTGAATCTATAAGTGAGGGAAATACTTATAGAGGTGATTTTTTTGAAAAATAATAATTCTAAAAGACAGTTTAGTATTCGAAAATTTACAATAGGTGTTGTATCAATTGTAGCTGGTATTACATTTTTTGTTTCAGAACATGACGTTCAAGCTGCTGAGCAACAATCCTCCCACTTATCACAAGAATCAGTTCTTTCTCACTCAAAGCCTTCCGACCAAGATGCTAATGTGTCTTCAAAAGAATCGGAAATCGACAAAAATATTAATAAAGTAGACGACGCGCAGTCTTATTCTCAACAAAATGAGCAACAATCCTCAAAAGCCGAAAATAAGGAAATACAGAAATTAACACAAGCAGAGCAAGTTGAAAAACAGGAACAACCTGCTTCTAATCAGACGGCTAATCACTCTTCAAAAGGGCCCTCCATTAATAATCAGGAAAGTCATAACAAACAGCAACCTAGTGATGACAAAACACCTAATACCGAACCAGAAAAAATTGAAAAAGTAGATAATCATAAGCGTATTCAAGATCAGTATCAAGATAAAAACAAGAAGGTTGATAATAAACAATCTAACAATTCGCAATTAAACCAAAAAGAACATCCTAATTCATCAAATAATAAACAACAAAAGCAACGTCTAGATGTTAAACCACAAAAAGATAACCAACAATTACAATCTCGAAATGATGTAAAAGAAAAATTAGATAACCAGCCAATTGAGCAAAAAGATACCAAGCAGCAAAGTAACAATAAAAGCAAAGACAACACAACTTCTGTAAAGTCACACAGCCAACAACATAAACCGCATTCATTAAAGACCCAATCCCATTCAACTCCAGGTCAAAAAGTTAACACAAATATTTCTACTAAACCAACACAACAGCAAACTACAAATCAGAATATTAAACCTAAAAATACAGATGAAGCTACTATCAAAAGTAATCAATATAAAAACAAATATCCGGTAGTGCTAGTACATGGATTTTTAGGGTTAGTGGGTGACAATGCACCAGCTTTGTATCCTAATTATTGGGGTGGTACGAAATTCCCAGTTAAGAAACGATTAGAGAAACTAGGTTATGACGTGCATGAAGCGAGTGTCGGTGCTTTTAGTAGTAACTATGACCGCGCTGTAGAACTGTATCATTATATTAAAGGTGGAAAAGTAGATTATGGTGCAGCACATGCTGCTAAAACAGGACATGATAGATATGGTAAATTTTATCAAGGGATTATGCCAGATTGGGAGCCAGGTAAAAAGATTCATTTAATAGGTCATAGTATGGGCGGTCAAACGATACGTCTGCTTGAGCATTTTTTAAGACATGGTAATCAAGAAGAAATAGATTATCAAAAAGCACATGGTGGTGAGATTTCTCCTTTATTTACAGGTGGGAAAGATAATATGATTTCATCAATCACAACTTTAGCGACACCACATAATGGCACACCAGCTGCAGATAAACTTGGTAATACTGATTTTGTAAAAGGTGTATTTAATAGAATAGGTCGCTTAAGTGGAAATAAATATTCTCATATTGATCTCGGATTTTCACAATGGGGATTCAAACAACGTCCAGATGAAAGTTATATTGATTATGTGAAACGCGTTGCGAATAGTAAGATTTGGAAGACTCAAGATAGTGCAGTCTATGATTTAACGACTGAAGGTTCAGAGAAGCTAAATCAGATGACGTCACTTAATCCTAATATTGTATATACATCTTATACGGGATTAGATACACATACGGGACCATTAGGTAATGAAAATCCTAATATTAGACAATTTTTCTTATTTGATTTAACAAGTAGGTTAATTGGTAGAGATGATAATGTAAATGTAAGAAAAAATGACGGTATTGTGCCAGTGTCATCTTCATTATTCCCTACAAATCAAGCCGCTAAGACGGTAGGGATGACTTCCCCAACTACAGATAAAGGTATTTGGCAGGTCAAACCAGTGATGAATGGTTGGGATCATTTAGATTTTGTGGGATTAGATGCAACAGATTATAAACGTATAGGTGAAGAATTAAGTCAATTTTATTTAGGAATTATCAATAATTTAATTAGAATTGAAGACATAGATGGTATAAAACATTAAAAAAACAGTGTGTGCTCAATATTGGGCACACACTGTTCTACTTTATTTATTGTTTTTCATCACGACGTTTTAAGACATAGGCGCCACCTAGTAATCCAATTGGGATACCGGCTATCGGTGTTAAAGCGCTACTTAATACAATAACGATTAACGTTAACATAATAACGTTGAATACATTGACGTTTAAATTTTTCAAATCCTCGTATGATTGTTTAATTAAATCTTTAAATTTCATGATAAATCTCTCCTTATGTTTTTTATTTAAAGAATGACTAAATTGCTTTTTTAATAACTCGACTAGAATGTAAGAATCCTATTAGTGCGAATGCAAAGTAGACAATCGTGTACACAATCATCACGATAATGATGGTAGTGTATGACACGTTTCCCATTAATTTCATAAAAGCAATTGCAGCAAATAAAGCATGTAATAATGCGATAATGAGTGGTAGGCCAAAGTTGAAAATGATTTTTAAAGTTAGCCCTTTTAACATGTCACGATGAGTAAAGCCTATGCGATTTAATATACGGAAATGATCAATTTCATCTTCAGTTTCATCTATCTGTTTAATATAAATAATACAACCCGCAGCAATTAAAAATGATAAACCGAGGAATGATGTAACAAATACTAAAATACCATTGGTCGCATCTAAGTCCTTTTTAATTTCATTTTGTGATTGAATATTAGGATCAATTGATCTTGCAATGTGTGCGGCTTGTTTCATATCTTGATGATGGTCAAGACTAATACCGTATATATTGTGTGTGATATCAGCTGTCTTTAATTTATTAAATTCGGCACGACTGACTTCAATAGCTGGCATATTAGATGTGAGATCAAGTGGCAGTATTTTATTTTTATCCTCTTTAGTCACTTTAAAAGTTTGTTGTTGCTTACCTTTTACAGTTACCGTTTGATTAATATGAATTTCCATAATACCAGGTGTATTTTTCGTATTTGTAATAATTGCGTCAGTACCCTTCAGATTGTCGTTTGGTACAAGTACGTTGTGTATTGCCATACTTTTACTATCATTTTTTAATGTCAAAACCTTATCTTTTACTGATTTAGGAGATATAGATTCATACGTTTTGGTATGATAGTTGATATGATTTTTCTCTAATTGTTTTTTAAATAATTGAGCTTGCTTTTCAGTTGATAAGTTAAAATCTTGAGGTGCTATAGATTTAAAAGTATTGTTACTATTTTCTTGTGTAATTGTAGCGAAACAAAGTACAGAAACGGTAACAGCAGAAATAACTGCAATAATAGTTAGAGACATCGCATTTTTCTTCATTCTATGCATTATTGAAGCGGTGAATACAACATCTGTAATAGTGACATGGCCATGTTTAAAGTGTTTAATTGATTTAAAAATCAGTGATACAGTACTTCGGAAAAATAAATAAGCACCTACGACAGTTAGAAATAATATAATAAACGGTGATGTCATAGACAGGGTTAATTGTTTAAATGTACCGAACATTTCTGTAGCCATGTAATAACCTAAAACAATCATCGCAATACCTAACAAACCGCTAATTACTTCTAAAAAGGTAATTTTAACTTTAGTGGCCTCAGTCTGACGGCGGTCTTTCATTAAAGCTAAAATACTACGCTTTTTTAAGAATATATAGCTTTGGAATAAGATAAGTGTAAAAGCAATGATTAATAGCAATAATGTTAAAGATAAAGCCATAGGTTCGAAACCAATAGTCAATTTGATTGTTAAATGCATTAATTTTGATGCGATATACAATAAAAGTTGAGAACCAAATATGCCTATCATCACACCTAGTACACCAGTGATTAGAAATATTGTTAGTTGTTCAATACATAGCATTCTTAAAATATTACTACGTGTTAAGCCTATAAGTTGAAATAAGGCAAACTCTTGTGTACGCCTTTTAATAAATAAATGATTCGCGTACATCAAGAAAATCACGATAATGATAAATAGAAATACTGATCCCACAGAGGCGCCTTTTTTAATAATTGCCAAAGCATTGTTATTATTAATACTGTGTGTGAATTGCAAAGTGGTAAAGCTAAAATACAAGATGATACTTAAAAGCAATGAAAATAAATAAATACCATAATGTTTGATATTCATTCGCAAATTTTTAAGTGTGATTTGATTAAATGACATGAGTCACACCACCTAAAGAAGATTGAAGTTGAATGATATTTTCATAAAAGGCTTGTTTACTATCTTCTCCTTGGTTAATTTCAGAATGAATATTGCCATCTTTTAACATAATGACACGCTTTGCAAAGCTAGCTGCGACTGGATCATGTGTGACCATTATGATAGTGGATTGAAATTTTCGATTCATTTCTTCAAGACGATTTAATAAATCTTGTGCACTTTTAGAGTCTAGCGCACCGGTAGGTTCATCGGCGAAAATGATTTTAGGTTGATGTACGAATGCACGTGCAGCTGCAGTACGTTGTTGTTGACCACCAGATATTTCATTTGGATATTTTTGGCTTAAATCATAAATGCCTAAAGCATCAGTAACCTCTTTATAATGTTGCTCCATTTCCTTCTTACTATGTTGTTGAACAGATAAAGGCAACATAATATTTTCCTTAACTGTTAACGTTGGTAGAACACTATAATCTTGAAAGATAAAGCCTAATGACGTCTTGCGAAATTGTGCAAGTTGTTTATTTTTTAATTGAGTTATATTGTGACCGTCAACAATCACAGAACCACTCGAAATAGTATCAATTGAACTTAAGACATTTAGAAGGGTTGTTTTACCGGATCCTGATGGCCCCATAATGGCAATAAATTCACCCTTTTCAACTGAAAAATTAATATCTTTAAGTGCTTGATATTGCTTCTTCTTGCCATAAATTTTTGATAATTGATTGACCTGTAAGATTGACATGTTATCACTCCTTATTTGCTTATATCTTTATTTTAGAAGTGATCTGTCATTCTAGCCTTTATCTAATCTTACAAATCATCGCCCTAAACTTACAGCTTTGAAAGGTTAAAGTGGTTGATGGGAATCATTTGTGATATTCAAAAATACGTATAAAAAATTAGAATTAATCATTTAATTTTTGTAAATGTAATTGAAATATTTAATTAAGTTATGTAATCATATAATTAATTGGTTTTACATATTTATAATTTGAAAGGAGTATCTGTTCATGAAAAAGATTTTGTTATTATTGAGCACATGTTTATTATGTTTAACTTTAGCTGCGTGTGGAGGTAATGGTGAACAAAAAGAGCCTTCCAAAGAAAGTAAAAAATCTGATAAATATGAATACGAATACTACGAAGTATTAAATGATGGTGATGAAGATACGCCAAATGTTGAAATCAAATATAAAGATAGTAAAGGGAAATCCCATTTGGAAAAAACAACTTTAGATCATGTTTACGAACATATCTTAAGTGATGGCAATAAGAAACCATATATGATTAAAGATGGTAAAAAGATTCATGTTTATCGTCCACCATATATGATGTACGGCGATGATGAAACAGAAGGTAAAGCAGTATCTAAGGATGAAGTATCTAAATAAATAGAGGTGAGTTTATGAAGCGTTTATTATGTAAATTTAGTTTAATAACCATTACGTTTGTAACTATCACAACAATTGCTTTGTCTACTCAACTAGATGCGGCAAGTACTTCAGGTGGTTCTAGCTCTAGTAGTTCTAGTAGCTCATCATCTAGTTCGTCATCAGCTTCATCAAGAGGTGCTTCATCAACATCATCAAGTTCCTCTATGAGCCGTTCAAGTGCAGCTAATGCATCACGAGCAGCTCAACAATCAAGTCAACGAGCGTCTCAACAAGCAGCTAAATCAAGCCAATCTAAGTCAGCACAAAGCAAACAATATAAAAATAACTCGAGTACCAAATCATTAGTAAGTCCAAGACGTCCTTATAGTTCAAGTGCAGCATATCAAACTCAATTTATGTCGACGTCATTTTATAATAATTGGTTATATTTGTATCTCTTTTCTTCGGCATCTCAAGCCAGTCAGGAAAAGAAAAATAATGTTCAATATCAAATGAACATGTTGAAACATCAAATGAAAGACCATGAAAAATTACACACAGTAACAGTTGATACGAAACAAGGTAAACGTGTTGTAGTTGTACCCAAAAAGCAATACGACAAAATTCAAAAAGGGCAACACGTCAAAATTAAAAATGGTGTTGTTCAATAAATAATCATTTGTAGTTAAGGAGTTTCTATGGGAAAAGAAATGATCGAGTGGATTGTTGCATTAGCAATAGGTATTATTATCGCTATCATTCTCACAGTATTTATCGGTACTTCTTATACTGTTTCAGGAGAATCGATGCATCCTACTTTTGAAGATAAAGATAAAGTGATAGTTAGTAAAATATCTAAGACATTGAATCATATTGATTCCGGTGATGTCATTATTTTTCATGCTAATTCTAAAAGCGATTATATTAAACGATTGATTGGTAAACCAGGAGATACGGTTAAATATAAGAAAGATCAATTGTATATTAATGATAAAAAAGTTAAAGAACCCTATTTGAGTGAAAATAAAAAGTATAAAAATGGTAAGTATTTAACAGAAGATTTTAATTCCAAAACACTTAATGGTGCGAATGGAAAGGCTAAAATACCTGAAGATAAATATCTTGTATTAGGTGATAATAGACAAAATAGTAATGATAGCCGATATAAAGATGTTGGTCTGATTGATAAAAAGCAAATTGTCGGTAAAGTGATGTTTAGGTATTGGCCTTTCGATAAATGGGAAAGTGGATTTAATCCAGGGACATTTCCCAATTAAGTATCAATAAAGGGTCTCTATCGTTGATTAAAACTTTGTAAAAAAGGTGAGTCAATGATAGAGACTTTTTTCGTGGATAAGTTTAGATGTTGTGGATAATTTTGAATTAACAATTTGATAAAACGATGCATATCAAGGGTTGGAGATTGATTGTAAGTTATCCACAACATGTGTTATTATGTTGATAATTAACAGAATTGTGTGACAATAATGTAAATGGGGTGTAAAGCATGTTTGGATTTAAAGTAAATGAAGACGTAACTTTAAAGATATTAGAAGAGAGAGAATCGGATAAGTTATTTAATCTTGTTGATCAATCGAGGTCATATTTAGCAGAATGGTTACCATTTGTAGCTTATACTAACCAAGTTGAAGATAGTCGAAAATTTATTCAAGCAGCGTTACGCCAATTTGCCTCCGGTAATGGTTTTCATTGCGGCATATGGATAGAAGACCAATTGGTTGGTGTGATTGGATTACACTATATTGACAATGTAAACAAGAAAACATCAATTGGGTATTATTTAGGTGAAAATCATCAGAAAAAAGGAATCATGACACAGTGTACTAAAGCATTGATTGATTATGCGTTCAATGAATTAAAGTTAAATCGTGTGGAAATTAGAGCATCAGTTGAAAATAAAAAAAGCCAAGCGATACCAGAACGATTATGTTTTACAAGAGAAGGTCGACTGAGAAGCGAAGAAAAAGTACAAGGTCAATTTAAAGATAGTTTTGTTTATAGTTTATTAAAATCAGAATGGCAATCATAAATAGAAAAAGACTAGATAATTATTGGTTATACATTATGTATTCAGTGTTAGTTTGTGAATATATATGCATAAGCCATAAATAATTACCTAGTCTTATTTTTATTTAATTAGTACGCGATGACTATTTTTGATTTTTTCGTCTTCTACCTAATAAGAGTAAACTTGCAATACCTGCCAAGATACCTCCCAATAAGGTCGTATTTGAAGCTTCATTTTGTTGACCAGTTTCAGGCAGTTTATCTGTGTGATGATGTGAATCGGCATGTAATGCAGAATGATGTTCTACATCCTTATGAGTTTCGGAGTCGCTGTCAGAGTCTGAGTCACTGTCAGAGTCGGAATCACTGTCAGAATCAGAGTCACTATCAGAATCGCTGTCGGAATCGGAATCGCTGTCAGAATCCGAGTCACTATCGGAATCGGAGTCACTATCGGAATCAGAATCGCTATCAGAGTCAGAGTCGCTATCAGAATCAGAGTCACTGTCGGAGTCCGAGTCACTGTCAGAATCCGAGTCGCTGTCAGAATCCGAGTCGCTATCAGAATCAGAGTCACTGTCGGAGTCCGAGTCACTGTCAGAATCCGAGTCACTATCGGAGTCCGAGTCACTGTCAGAATCAGAATCGCTGTCGGAATCGGAGTCACTGTCAGAATCAGAATCGCTGTCGGAATCGGAATCGCTGTCAGAATCCGAGTCGCTGTCAGAATCCGAGTCACTGTCAGAATCAGAATCACTGTCGGAATCAGAGTCACTATCGGAATCAGAGTCACTGTCAGAGTCAGAATCGCTGTCAGAGTCTGAGTCACTATCGGAATCAGAGTCCGAGTCACTGTCAGAATCCGAGTCACTATCGGAATCAGAGTCACTATCGGAATCGGAGTCGCTATCAGAGTCCGAGTCGCTGTCAGAGTCCGAGTCGCTATCAGAATCCGAGTCACTATCGACTGGAATCACGGTTACTGTTTCAGTAGTAATATATGAAGCTCCTTCGCTATCTGTTACTTTAACTGTGATCGTATATTGTCCTGGTACATCAGCATTAAAACCCCCGTTATCAATAATTTCAACTTTGTTAGTTAAATCTCCGTCTTCTTTATCAGTAGCACTTGTAACTACTTTTATCACTTCAAAATTATGATCACCTTCATGAATGACTTGTGGAGATGTTGTAATGGTTGGAGCCTCGTTTAATGGCATCATTTGAATGACTGGATATAATTTTGTATCTTTTAAAATTTTATCACCATCGCTATATGGTTGATCATTATCTGAATAGAACCATTTGACCGGATTACCATCCAATGTAGTTGGAGCTGATTTATCTACTAAACCAATTGTATTCCCTCTAGGTGTAATGACGTGGTCTTCAGTTATACTATTTTGATTATTTTGTGCATCATTTTTATCTTTAAAGAAATCAACTGTCACAGCTGGTGCCCATACATGTGCCGTTTGATCATGTAATTTATTTTCATTTAATCCATAGTTATATTCAGGGTGATTGATTGGATCATTAGGGTCACTCGTAATGGTTAAATCATATTTATTGTTTACATTTTTGTCTAAATTCGATTTATCAATTGCGAAATGAGTTAAAACTTCACCATTTTCATTAACAATTTGAGTCCCAGTAGGAACTTGAGCATTACCTTTTTCATCTAAAGGTAGGCTAACAGATCCACCGCTAATTATTATTTTAGGGAAATCAGTAGAAACATTTGAATTACTTGGTAAATCATGAAATTTATCAATTGTGACTTTGGAATCATCTTTGATATCGATTAATGAAGGCCATGCTAGACTGCTATTTAACGATGAGCCTTTATCAAATCCAACACTACGTAAATCAAGTGTACCGTTTTCAACAGTTAACGTTGAATGTTCTAATTCGATACCTTTTTCATCACCTGTGAATCCATTTATATTTTGTGAAATAGTACTATTATTCGTTACATTAAAATGTGTAAATTCAGAGTTAATACCTACTGCGTCTACTGGCACTTTGAATATCCATATAGATTTGTATGGATTAGCATCTGTAGGGGTATTCACTTTTAAATCAGTATTTGAGAAATTAACTTGTTGATCCCCACGTCGATGATCTGGATTAAAAATATTGAAATTGTAATGTGCTCGAGAAGAAGAGTAAATGTTACTATCATTAAAATTCACTATACCAGCATTAGATTCAATCGCATTACTCGTAGGGCTATCGCCATTGTTAACCAAATTGAGAGTTGAATGATTTACATTTAATTTTGAATCAAAACTATCTCCTAATAGTAAAGTTGATCCCGTAGAATCTCTTGTGGAATTGGTATTAATATGAGCATCTTGAATTGAAATCTCACCAGCAAATTTCTTACTAGCATCAATACCAGACTGATTAAAGTTATTAAAGTTTGTTTCGCCACCGTTAATGTTAAGTTGAGTAGTTGAATCTCCGCCATGAACAGCGATACCTTTATTGAAGTTATTGAAATTTAACTGACCATCGTTGTTAATTGTTAGCGCTTGACCATTACCAAGAGATGCATCAATACCGATAAGTTTCTGTGCTTGTCCAGGTGCAGCATTAAAATCTACTTTTTTACCGTTTGCGACATTAATGATGAGACCGCGATTCAATTTTAAACTTCAGTAAACTCAAATTGATGATCAGAATTAAAATTAATTTGGCTCACATTGGCATCATTAAAAGCATTTTTTAAATCAGTAAATGTAAATGAGTCATCATCAACATTTACAATGCCATTATTTGCTACATAAGCTCTAGAAACAGGTTTAACAAATTGAGGTTGAACGATATGATGTTGTGTTTGTGATTGTGTTGATTGAGTATTGAATGTCTTTGACTGAGGTACAGAAGGTTGAGCTTGTGATGGTTCTACATGAGTGTTGGCTTGTTGTGAAGTTGGTTTAGAAAGTGCTTCTATGGCGTTAAATTTAGCTTCATTTTGTGTTTGCTTTTTATTAATTGTTTGATTGTTTTGATTTTGATCTTGAGTTGAATTCAACTGTTGTGTTGATTTAGTCATCTGACTTGTTTGTTGGTTTTGCATATCAGATGTGATATGTGAATCATTAGTTTGAGCAGGTTTAGTCTGACTTTGATTTTGGTCGTGTTTCAATACCGTTGAAGTTTTGTTTGTGTTTAATTTAGCATCGGGCGACGTATCTTGTTGATTAGGTGTAGAAGATGCATTGTTTTCTTCAGTATTTTGTTGTGTTTTTGATTCTGAATTCTCAGCAGCGTGTGCGTGATTTTGCATACCTAAAAATAGAGTGACGCCAATAAGTGTTGACCCAATTCCTACAGAGAATTTTCGAATAGCATAGCGCTGACGTTGATTTACCTTAAATAAATGATTTTTCATTTGAAGCCCCCAAATTTTATTATTCCTATATAATAGTTATTTTACATGTACAATTCCATTATACACCATACTTAATAAAAAAATAATTACTTTCCTTAAAATTATTCTGCATTTTCAAAAATATTTAAGTTTTAACAATTAAAAGTTATTTCATTAAATATAAAATTATTTAACTAATGAATCTACAGGTATAAATAATCTAAAAAGTATTAATAATAAGAGGGATAAATCAACTTGTTTATCAAATGATAGACGATATTATGGAAATAAAATTCCCGGCGATTTTAAATTAATAACCGGGGAAATAATATGAATTATAAATCTTGCTTTTTAAATGTTTTCATAGAAAGAAAGTAGGTTATAGCCAGAATAATTAATCCAAATAGCGCATAACCAATGCCAACTATCACGTTATGAAAAGTTGCAATGGCAGTTGCGAATGAGTCAGAATCCATCATGTTTGGCATTAAAAGGCCATACAATACAACAAAAAAGCTTAATATTAATATAATTGATGATGTTGTTAAAATGACATTAGAATTTTCAGATCCAAATTTAAATGTTAGTGGAAAAACAATAGAATAGGTTCCTACTGCGCCTATGCCTATACAGGCAGATAATAATATCATACTTATATTTTGTGTGAAAATTGCTGTAAATATAAGGCCTACCAATAATCCGATAAGTATTAAAGATAAGAAAGCAACATAGTAGCTATTAACATATATATTTCTTCCTTTTGGGAAAACAGAAACATAGTACATCCATTTAGAATCTTTTTCGTGTTTAATATTGTCAGTGATTGGAGAAAGCAAAAATACCATTGGCATAAAACAAGTCATTAAAGGATTAAGAAATGAAAAAATGACAGTTACTACAATAGATACTATAAAATAGCTAATAAGTGTCTTTTTTGAAGTATAAAATATACTTAATAAAAATCCCTTCATTACTGTTCACCTCGCATAATAATTTTTGTTGCATCGTCTATATTTGTTAAGGGGTGAGCGTCTTTAATTTGATGATAATTGTTGATTAAAGCAATGATTTTATTTTGACGAACACGTGAAGCTATAATCATCTCTGTGGGAACATTAAAATCAACTTGAGGAACTTCAACAATGCCGTAATTATTAAGTAAATTATCTTTGTTTTCTTCTAGTATAATTTTGCCATCTTTCATAAATATAAGCTTTGAAGCAAGCTTTTCCATATCATCAGATATATGTGAGGCTAGTAAAATAGCATTCCCTTTAGCTGTAAAATCTTCAAGTAACTCTATCACTTCTTCACGTCCTGATGCATCCATACCTGCTGTAGCTTCATCCAGAATTAATAATCGAGTGTCATGAGCTAATGCAATAGATAATGCAGTTTTCATTCTCATACCTCTTGAAAATGTTTTAATTGCATTAGTAAAAGGTAATTCAAAATAATTTATGATTGAATGAAATGTCTTACTATCCCAAGATTGATAGATATTTGAAAATATTTTATCAATTTCTTTTAAAGATAATTTATTAGGTACACGTAAATCATCAAAGACTACGCCAATATGCTCTTTGTATTCTTCTTCATTTGAACTAGTTTTATTGAAGAATGTTACTTCTCCAGAGTCTAAATGACGGTTACCTACTAAGGTGTTAATCAGTGTAGATTTTCCAGACCCATTTTTTCCGATTAAGCCCACTACCTCATTAGAATAAATTGAAAAGTTAATATCGTGTAGATGAAAATCTGAGTCTTTATAAGATTTATTAAGTGATTGAACATTTAAAAGTGAAGTCATTTTACATCCTCTCTTTCTATATATGATAGGTATAAAATTATGGATTTAAGATTTATAAAATTTACGAACTTTTGATAGATAACCAAAGGCATTATAGATAAATAAAATGATAAGAATAATTATTCCTACAGATTGATTTGATTTAGAAATGATTGAGTATATACCTAAAAACATCACACTAATAAGGAGTAGTCCGATATTCATAAAAAATTGTTTGTAAATGGTAAGAAAGTTGATATGGCGTTCACCTTCGTCCATAATTTCAATTATTTTTTCTGTATATTTTTCTTCCCCCATTTTTTGGTAACGATCATCAAATTTTCTAACAAATAATCCTATCATAATAGCAGGAATGGCTGTAACTATAAATGGAAGAATAGATAGAAATAAGTATTTATCTGAAATATTGCCTAGTGCTAGTATAAAGATTGTTAAAAAACTTATTAGTATTTCTAGATAGAATATAAAACTGACAGATAGATATTTTAAATTTGCTTTACGCTCATATGTATCAGCAATGTCTTCATCCTCAAATTCTATCGATTTTGATTTCAAACGAAGTGAATCTTTTTGGTATTTTAATAATAATAACGTAAGAAAGATATTAAAAAATGTTGTTATTAAGGTAATACTAATAATTAACATGCTACTTTTAAAATGAAACTTAGAGAATAAGTTGTATTGATTAATAATGTCAAAAAGTTCAACGATTAATCCACCTATAATTCCACCTATAATCATAAGTAATAGATAGCGTCCTACTTTCATAAATCTTCCTCCTCGATGATAAAGATACTTTCTACGGGTTCATTAAATATACGAGCGATTTTCATAGCTGTAAGTATAGAAGGTGTGAAGTCATTACGTTCTATCAAAGAGACGGTTTGTCTTGATATACCAGCTTTCTTAGCTAATTGAGTTTGATTATATCCATCTCTTGCTCGTAATTCTTTAAGTCGATTTCTCAAGTTGATCAACTCCTTAACATTAATGTATATGATAAACGTCATTTTGACAAGTATATTTGTCAAAATGACATATATATTGTATATTACATATATCAACGAAATATAAATATATTCAAAAGAGGTGGTTTCATGCAACGCATTGATATTTTAGATAATCCTAAATTAATGAAACAGTTTTCTCAATACATGATTTTATTATTTATTGGTTTTGGTATTATTTTTTGGATTATAGAGAGAAGTACTAATACTGTATATATATTTCAATCATTTATAGGTAATATTGTACTTTTTATTATTTTATATTTCTTAATTTTTACAATTCACGAATGTATTCACGGTGTTTTTTTCAAAATATTTTCACCTAGACACAAAGTTCATTTTGGATATTCTAGTGGAATGATTTATTGTGCTATACCTGGTGGACAATTTACACCTATGACTTTTCTAATTAGTGCTATCGCACCATTTATAATTATAACAGTGATATTAATTACTACGCTTTATTTAGGTATATTACCAAAGTTTTTCTTTTTTATTTTGGCTACATTACATGCTGGTAGTTGTGTTGGAGACTTTTATTGGGTTCTTAAAATGATTCAAACTCCAAAAAACTCAGAAATTGAAACTACTGATAAGGGCATTATTATTTATGAATGATTAATAGAACAAAGGGGTTTTAAAAATGGAAAATAAAGGGTTTATGATTTCTAATCTACTAAATATATTGTTAATGTTTGTTGTTGCTTTAGGTGTGATTGATAATCATTTAATTTTAGCTATTGCATTTGCTATTGTGGCAATAATAAACGCAGGGTATTTACTTTATAAAAGCAATGAAATAAATAAACAGAATGAGGGTCAATCACATGGTAAAAAATCTTAAATTACTTCAATCTATAGTGATATTAAATGAATTAGAACGAATATATCAGACCGCCATTTTGGATACAGTTGAACGAGAACCGTGGAACCACGAATATGAAGCATTGGAATTTAAATTATTTGAATATCGTTTCAAGAGCCGTTTGGCTAAAAAGACCCCAAAGAAAAAGGGTTACTTTGTCACTTTGTGGGAAAAAGATGCTAATCATCAAAATACCCCATTACATTTTGACAAAATGAGTGATTATTTAATGATTTATGTAAACGATCAAACACGTAAAGGCATATTTATTTTCGATAAAGAAACACTGTTAAATCATGGCATTTTAACTGATAATCATCACAAAGGGAAAATGGCATTTCGTGTTTATCCAGATTGGGAAACGGATTTAAATGTAACTGCTCTAAAAACACAACAATGGCAACAAATGTATTTTATCAATTTAAGTCATAGTGACACGGAGAATCAATTATCTCATATTAATACGATGATTCATTTGAATTAAATAACTGAAAAACGTCTACAAATAATATCACCCAATACTAAATTTACTTTACTAGTGGATTTAGTATTGGGTTATTTATGTTCATTACTAACAAAAGACGTGAGATACGTATTGAATTTTTAATAAGATAGGTCTATAATTTATAAATCGTAATTATTTCGATTTGAAACCAAAAGACAAATATCTCAAGGAAGTGTTTAGTGATGCAACAACATCGAAAGGTAGTCATTATTGGCGCGGGTGCTGCGGGCATTGGTATGGCTATCACATTGAAAGATTTTGGTATAGATGATTGTTTAATATTAGAAAAAGAAGTGATAGGTTCATCATTTAAACAATGGCCTAAGTCAACTCGTACAATCACGCCATCGTTTACAACTAATGGATTTGGTATGCCGGATATGAATGCTATTTCTAAAGAGACGTCACCCGCGTTCACATTTAATCAGGAACATGTATCTGGGGAAACGTATGCGAAATATTTAGAAGTTGTGGCTTATCACTATGGTATCAGTATTCAAACTAACACTGCTGTAACGCATGTCTCTATGGAAGAGGGTCTATATTTCATCAAGACAACTCAAGGTGATTACACAGCAGATTATATTTTTGTAGCGACTGGTGATTTTCAATTTCCTAACAAACCATTTAAGTATGGTATTCATTATAGTGAGGTGACTGACTTCAACGAATTCGATAAGGGAGACTATGTTGTGATTGGTGGTAATGAAAGTGGATTTGATGCTGCGATTCAATTAGCTAAAAATCAATCTACCATTTCGTTGTATACACGTACGACGGGCCTTAATGATGAGGACGCTGATCCTAGTGTAAGGTTGTCACCTTATACACACCAACGCCTAAGCCAAGCAATTCAACAAGGTGCGTTGATAGAAATGAATGTGCATTATAGTGTTTCAGATATTAACTTTCAAGACGGTAGGTACATTATTTATTTTGAAAATGGTCATGAAGTACAAACTGTGAATGAACCTATTCTTGCTACCGGATTTGATGTAACACAAAACCCTATCGTTCAAGAATTATTCGAAACGACAAAGCAAGATGTGAAATTAACGCTTCAAGATGAGTCGACACGCTATCCTAATATTTTCTTAATAGGTGCTACAGTTGAAAATGATCATGCCAAGTTATGTTATATCTATAAATTCAGAGCACGATTTGCTGTATTAGCACATGAGCTTGCACAGAGGGAAGGCTTACCGGTCAATCATCAAATGATAGAATCATATCAAATGAATCAAATGTACTTAGATGATTATACTTGTTGTGATGTGGCATGTTCATGTTAGAAGTGAAATATGATTTAAAACGGGGTTATTATGATCCAATTCCAGAAGACACACATCTTTTAACACTTCAGCATATATCAAGACTGACATCTGCAGAAAAGGCATTATTGAAATCAACGATTATCAGGAATAAATTGGATATATCTTTAATGGAAAGTGTAGTGTCTAGTTCTCAATATAGTCACTACGTTATTCAACAACTTGAGCAATTTCAGAAAGAGCGCAAAAATCAAACACCTAATATCTTACAAATGGTACTTGGCTGGTTGATTATATTAATCATGTTCGCATTGCCTATTGGCATGGCGTATCACTTTTCAGATTGGCTACAAAGTCATTATGTCGAACATTGCATTACTTTTTTAGGTTCATTCGAATATTTCCAAAATGGTATCATGCAGCACATTTTCTTTGGAGATTATGGTGTGTTATCGCTAGGAACATATTCATTTGTATGGGCATTACCTGTAGTGGTGTTAATCAGTTTGTCTTCAGCCATCGTTGAACAAAGCCATTTAAAGGATTGGATTACTTGGGCAATTGAACCGACGATGATACACATTGGATTAAATGGAGAAGATATCATTCCTTTATTAGAAGGATTTGGATGTAATGCTGCGGCTATTACACAAGCAGGCCATCAATGTCATGCTTGTACCAAAACACAGTGCATGAGTTTGATTAGTTTTGGAAGTTCATGCAGTTACCAAATAGGAGCGACGCTATCTATATTTAGCGTAGCAGGGCATTCTTGGCTTTTTATACCTTATTTAATATTAGTATTGGTGGGCGGCATCATACATAATCGATTATGGATGAGGACAAATCATCACCCTTTTGCAATTCAAACTGTTAAAAAGTCCACCATTCACTTACCTTCAGTGCGACAATTGAGTCAACAAATTTGGGATAATATTTGCATGTTTGTCATTCAAGCTATGCCTATTTTTATCACAATCTGTTTTATTGTTAGTATCATTTCCTTAACACCCGTTTTATCGCTCATTTCACATATATTTATGCCAATATTGATGTATTTAGGTATTCCAAATGAATTATCTCCAGGTATCTTATTTTCCATGATTAGAAAAGATGGCATGTTGTTATTTAATATGCATCAAGGTGCTTACATTCAACAATTATCTGTCATACAACTATTGTTATTAGTCTTTTTGAGCTCCACATATACAGCATGCTCTGTCACAATGACCATGGTATTTAAACAACTTGGATTGAATGAAGGATTTAAAATGATAGTAAAACAAATGGTGACATCACTAAGTATGGTTATCATTATTGCAACGATTGTTAAGCTTATAACAGTTATGAATTAAAAGGAGTGGCTAGGATGGATATTATAATCATAGGAGGGTTTTTAGGCGGTGGCAAAACTACATTATTGAACCATCTCGTGTCCGAAGCGATGACACAAGGGTTACAACCAGCAGTAATTATGAATGAGTTTGGTAAACAAAGTGTGGATGGTCAATTAATCGATCAAGAGATTCCTTTAAATGAGCTCACTGAAGGCTGTATTTGTTGTGCAATGAAAGCAGATGTTTCAGATCAATTGCATCAACTCTATTTAGATTATCAACCTGATATTGTCTTTATTGAATGCAGTGGGATAGCAGAACCATTGGCAGTTGTAGATGCATGTTTAACCCCCATCTTAGCACCATTTACTAGGATTACATACATGGATGGCATTGTAGATGCACATATGTATCAATCGTTAAAATCTTATCCAAAAGATATCCAAGGCTTATTTTATGAACAATTGAGCCATTGCTCTCACTTATTTGTGAATAAAATAGATTTAACGCATGTGGATGTTACCAGCCAATTATTAAAGGAATTAGAAATCATCAATCCAGAAGCGGATATTCAAGTAGGTATGTACGGTCGAATCACTTTGCCTAAATATACAAAAACTACCGATAACAATCTACAGATGACAAAGACTAAAATAGATCACCAATCGCTACATCAAGGTATTCATCATCAATACATCGAGACACCAGTCAAATGTAACCAACTACAGTTTATAGATTATTTAGACGCCTTACCGTCAAATATTTATCGTATGAAAGGATTTATTCAATTTATAGACGAACCGCATACTTATTTAGTTCAATATATGCAAGGTCAGTTTGAATTAACACCAGTAGCATTTGAAAAAGAAGTCCCCAATTATCTCGTGTTAATTGGAAAAAACATACAATATGAAGATTATCGTCAATTATGTAATAGTAACAAAGTTGAAGTAAGTTATTAAAGTATAAATCCCCATATAGACATGAAGATAACTTAGCTAGTATCTCTATGTGCTATATGGGGGTTCATCATATGCTATTATAACTTAGCTTGCCATTTATTAGTCCAAACTAAATCATTAGGTTTACCCTTGAAGTCAGAGTTACCCATGATTTTGTCTATAACAGTTTCTAAACTTGTTTTGTTTGAATGATATGCATTAATATACGCTTTTACCATTGTTGCATCGTGTAAATGCGTAGTGAAGTTGAGTGATGTGAAAACAGTAGGTACTTCGTGAACATACCATGGAATTTCATTACTCATTGCAGTTGACCAACGGATGCGGTAATTATTTTCTGCAGCATATCCAACGATATTAGCGAATACTAATGCTGCATCTACCCTTTCACGGTAATCTAATGTTTTACCTTTAATTCGTGTTGAACCATCATTTACTGTAACGTTAAAGCCTTTATTTTCTAATATACTTACAAGATGATCAGTCACTGAGTCATCAGATTTATAAATACCATTTTTTTCGCCTTCAATGACATAAAGTTGGATGTTTTTATGTGTTTCTGGACGAATAGGTAACTGGTTGAGCGTGTTTTTAACTAATGTAATACCTAAATCGGCAGCTTCTTTTTGCATGTCTATATGTTCATCACAACCGATGACATCTAATGCAGCCTCTTCTTTTTCTAACGTGTTTTGTGCTTGTTTATCATGTAAATGAATTTTAGCTTTGAGGCCTAAAATACGTTTAACGGCATCGTTAAGTCGTTCTTCTGTAATGACGCCTTTACGGTAACCTTGAAGCATGAAATTGAAGTCTTCTTCTATATCATTAAAGAATAAGAACATATCACAACCAGCTGCGATAGCTAACGGTACATAGTCCTCACGTTTCATTGAAGCTGTCATTCCTAACATATGACTTGCATCTGTTACAACTAATCCATTAAAGTTTAAATCTTGTTTTAATAAATCTGTGATAAGTTCTTTAGATAATGATGCAGGTAAAATATCTTCGTCATGCAATTTTGGATTTAATTTTTTAGAATAATGTGGCAAAGCAATATGTCCAGACATAATCATTTCTACACCATTATCGATATGGTTGGTATACACTTTACGGAAACTTTGATCCCATTCTTCAGGTGTCATTTCATTAACACCTAATACAAGGTGTTGATCGCGTTCTTCAGTACCATCACCCGGGAAATGTTTAATACAAGTAATCATATCTTTAGTTTCATTAAAACCTTCGATGAAAGCATTAGTATATTTAATTACAGTGTCAGCTGTTGTTCCGTATGCGCGAGTATTAACGATAGTATTACGCCAGTTTTTAAGAATGTCTACACAAGGATCGAAGTTGATATTAACACCTAAAGCTTGTGATTCTCGACCTGATACATAGCCTGCATGATAAGCAACTTTCGTATCTTGAGCTGCTTCGCATTGTGCTGCAGAGGCAATATAAGTCCCATCTTTACATGCACCATTACCACCAGAATCACAATTTGCTGCTATTAATAACGGTACTTTACTATTGTGTTGTAAGTCGTTGAGAAGATTTTGAACTTGATGCTTATTACCGCCTTGGTATCGTGCACCACCTATATGATACTGATTTAAAATATCTTTATTTGTAAGGTCATTATTATTAAAATCTCCATCTTCTTCTAGAGAAAATAAGTTGAAAAATAATTGTCCTATTTTTTCTTCGTCAGTGAGCTGAGATAACGTATTTTCTACCCATTCAATTTGTTGATCATCAAGATAATAGGGTTTAGCTTTTAAGTCTACATTTACCATTATAACAACGCTCCTTTAGTCAAAATTATTATAAAATTGTTGAATTACACGGTCCTGAATAGTATTATCAAACTGATTATTGATAAATAGTTTAAGGTAGGTTTGATCTAAGTTAGACCAAGATGTTGCTTCATTTCCAGCCAAAATAGGATAGAAATAAACTTGGTTGTCTTGGGCAGCTTGTAAATCGCCTCTTGCATCTCCAAGAACTAATATATGATCTGGTTTATAGTGTTGTTTAAGTTGTTGAATACAATGTTTTTTAGTACCTACCTCTTGTGCGAAGATACTAGTTAAAAATGGTGTTAGATGGTGTTCAGTCCATTCAGTTTCCACCGCTTTTAAATTTGCAGATGATACAATAACAATATCAGCATCGTGATGTGCATGTTTTAAAGTTGAATGCACATTCTCAAATGCGCCTAAACTAGGTAATCGACCGATTAATTCGTTAACTCGGTTTGACCAGTCTAAGGCTAAGCGAAGTCCTTTCTTATGTGGATGCGCTTTCATATCTTGTTCTAATTGTGGATTTGAGAATGTTGAAGTATGATCGACCCACTCTTTAATATCATGATAACCATCAACAGTGCGACCTTGCTCATGTAGTTCTGTGAGCATTTTTTCCAGACCTTGAAATCGATTAATCCCACGTGTGATTTCATATAGGTTAAATTGGTTCCAACGCTCTAAAACTTGTTCTTTCATATCATCTAAATTCCAAATATCTAATAAGGCAGGTCCAAATGCGCGTTCATGTTTGATTGTCATTGTATCCATGCCACAACCATCTGAATCTACGCAAATAAGGTAGTCATGTTGAGGTTGAAAATTTTCTAATGAATAATTCAAGTTTTTCAATCCTTTCTGTTCGGTTTATAGTCTTAAGTGAAGGTGATCATTATGTTAAATCAACAAATCTTTGATGTATTAAAAGTACATGCTTTTGAATTATTAATGATTGATTTAAATCATTACGAGTTATCAGATATAAAAAATATTAGTAATCACTTAAAGTCGCCATTTACAAATACTAAAAGTAAAAAATACAAAGTAGAGTTAAAGAAACTTTTAGAAAATATGAACAGCGATCGTATTTATCATTATGTGAATCAATTTGATGTTAATTTTTTGTTGTTTAAATACAGAAAATATAATCGAGTAGTCATACTTGGTCCATTTCTACATCAACGACCAAATGAAAAAAGATGCCACGAAATGTTACAACAAGTACAAATTAAATATTCTAAATTATCGATATTAAAACAATATTTATTACAAATACCTGTTTGCCCGTACAGTCAAGCATTGAAAATGGCACATTTAACCGTACGATATTTAAAAAATCGAAACGTACATTATAAAGTTGAGACACTTGATTTTAGCTTTCATCGTAATACAGAATCACATGCGCAAGATAAAGAGCAATATGAGTATACATTTAACAAGATTAAAATATGTTATGACAATGAGAATAAAATGTTAACTGCTATTCAAAATGGCAATGTCGATGAAGCACTCAACTTATTTTCTGTAATGAATGTTTCAGTTGCAGGAATTAGGCGTGTTAAAGATGATTTATTAAACCATAAATATAAAGCATATCTACTTAACACACTGTGTCGTAAAAGTATTGAAAAAGCAGATGTGAATTTACTCATCATCAATGAAATATCTGCTAATTATGCAGCTGAAATTGATGACGCTACTGATGTTGAAACTTTAGAAATTATTACGAAACGAATGATATTTGATTATGCGCAAACGGCATTAAAAGTTAAATCATTAAATTATAGTTCTAATATCAACACAGTCATTCAACATATTAAGATTAATTTGGACCATCCTATACATCTAGAAGAATTGGCTGAATTAGTAGGGTTGGCGCCATCCTATCTTTCAAGATTATTTAAACAAGAAACAGGAAAGTCTTTATCTCAATATATTATGCAACTACGTGTTGAAAAGGGACGAGATTTACTACTTAATACGCCCATGACTGTAGAAGAAATATCCAGTTATGTAGGTTTCAAGCAGCAAAGTTACTTTTCAAAATGTTTTAAAATACAGTACCAACAGTCGCCTTTAGAATATAAGAAATCTTATAGTAATGAAAAGGTGACTTAAAATAATGGATTACGATTTACTATGACCTTTACATTACATTTTAAAATTATCACTCATTTTTAGATTTCACTAGCTCAAGTCATAGAAAATTTTGAAAATGGCCCTGATTTTGAAAATTGATGTCAAAATTTTATAAAAGAGTTTAAAAAATTACAAAAAATCATGTTAAATGATACTTTTTAAGTGTAATTTGGTACATGATAACTTACGTATTACTGCGATACACTGCAAAATTGAATAGATTTTAGAAACCCTTTGATACCAACTCTTATTAAAGATTGTATGAAAGGGTTTTATTTTTTTGTCAATTCAGACCTTTTTACACTGAATTGACGTTTTTTTAATTGGAAATATAATGAAGTTGGGTTGGCGAAGAAAACAATTAAAAATAGCGAGGAGCTGAGTAAATGAAAAAAATGCAGACATTAAATCGTTTACATGATAATTATCTCGTTGCTGTTGTCAGAGGCAAAAGTAAAGCAGATGCAATTGCAGCTGTAGAACATATGATTGATGGCGGCATATATAACATTGAAATTACCTTTACGACACCACAAGCAGAAGAAGTGATTCAACATTTAAGTCAACATGTAATAGACGAAAACGTGGTCATTGGTGCAGGAACGGTGTTAGATAGTACGACTGCCCGATTAGCTATTTTAAATGGCGCAGAATATGTGGTAAGTCCTCATTTTGATCCAGAGATTGCAAAAATGTGTAATCGTTACGCCGTACCTTATTTACCTGGATGTGGTTCGGTAACAGAAATTGTTCAAGCCATGGAAACAGGTGTAGATTTAGTGAAGTTATTCCCTGGTGATTTATTAGGTGCTAACTTTATTAAAAATGTGCATGGACCTATTCCTCAAATTGAACTCATGCCATCAGGTGGTGTGTCATTAGATAATTTAGAGGATTGGTATCGTAAAGGTGCATTTGCGGTCGGTATCGGTAGTGCATTAATGAAAAATGCAAAAGATGGAAATGATTCAGTAATTAAAGAGAACACAGAAAAATTTGTCGGAAAATTCAAAACAATAAGAGGGTGATGGTATGTCATTCATCACATTTGGCGAAATTCTAATGCGTTTAAGTACACCTAATCACCAAACGTTTAATCAAGCACAATCCTTTAATATTAATTACGGTGGCGCAGAGATGAATGTGGCGATAGGATTATCAGGATTAGGTGTCAAAACGTCGATGATTAGTGCTGTACCTGATAATGATTTAGGTAATCAAATTATTCAAAATTTAAAGCGATATGATGTCAATACTGAGCATATGAGTCAAAAGGAAGGCAGATTGGGCCTATATTATATCGAAAGCGGTTATGCTCAGCGTGCAAATCGACTTATTTATGATCGTCAAATGAGTACATTTAGTCAATTTTATCATCAAGATGATGATATCAAATCAATTTTAAAAGGTCATGATTGGTTTCATATTACTGGTATCACAGCAGGATTGAATCAAGAATTATTATTATTTTTGAAAAAAGCAGTCAAAGTTGCGAAAGAATTAGGTCTATTTGTAAGTTGTGACTTGAATTTTAGAGCAGCACTATGGGACTTTGATACGGCCAGAAAAGAAATGTCAGACATATTATATGATGTGGATTTAGTTTTTGGTTATGAACCGATAGCATTGCCAGATGACAAAGGTCACGACCAAAAAGATGGATTAGATAGAATGGCAGATATTGATGTCATACGACCATATTTAACTCAAATCCATAAGAAGTACAATGTTCAATATATTGCGTTTGTACAAAGAAAAATTTTTAACCATAAAAGAAACCGCTTACAAGGATTTCTATCTACAAAGGATCAATTAGCAAAAACTGAGCCTTTGGATGTTGATATTTTGGATAGATTAGGAACTGGGGATGCATTTAGCGTAGGTGTCATTTATGGGATTATGCAGAAATGGAATTTAGAAAAAATTGTTGAATTCGGTATTTATAACATGAGCTATAAACACAATATATTTGGTGATTTTAGTTATGCAAGTCTAGAAAATATTTACGCATCTATTCAAAGTAATCGAGATATCAATAGATAGAAAGAAGGCGGGATTATGGGAGATACAGTTGAAAAAAGAGAAAAACGAAAAATGCATAAATTTAATCATATCGAAGACGCTACATTAAGTTTTAAAGAAAAGTTATCATACGGATTTGGTGACTTAGGTAACGGTATGATGTTCGATATGGGTCAGATTTATTTAATGATGTTCTTTACAGATATTCTTGGTATTTCAGCTTTTTACGGTGGTCTTGTATTTTTAGTGGCAAAGATATTTGATGCCTTTGTAGATACAGGTGTAGGGACAATCGTCGATTCAAGACGAAATATCGGTCCTAAAGGGAAGTTTAAACCGTTTATCTTATACGGTACAGTTCCTTTAGCAATTGTAACGGTTTTATCATTTACAGCACCTGATTTTAGTTATACAGGTAAAGTCATTTGGGCATTTGCAACATATTTATTATTTAACGCAGCGTATTCTGTAGTTAATATTCCGTATGGTTCATTATCTGCAGCTATGACTTTGAATGCGGATGATAGAACACAATTATCAGTATTTAGAAACTTAGGGTCACAAAGTGCATTATTTATAGCAGGTATTGTGGTTGTGCCAATGGTATCTCAATTTGATAATCATGCTATTGGATATCCAGTAGTCGTTGCTGGTATGGCGATACTTGGTGTCATCTTCCACTTAGTTTGCTACAAAGGTGTTAAAGAACGTCACGTTATTGAACGTCCAAAAGAAAAAGGTGTGAACCAAAAAGCATTCTTTAATTTAGTGAAGAATGAAGCATTTGCAACATTGGCTATTTTTACATTATTAACAATTATGTCTATGTTCTTAATTCAATCTTGTCAGTTGTATTATTTTAAATATGTTTTAGATAAACCTAATTTAGTAGGTCTCGTAAGTACATTAAACTTTGTTGTCTTACTACCATCTCTATATGCAACGACATTAATTAGTAAAAAAATGGGCAAAAAAGCAACTGCAATGATTGGTGTAGCAGGATTTATCGTGTTTGAAAGTGTAAACTTCTTATTCTTTAGTGAAAACTACATTATGTTTTTAGTTATCAATACAATTGCACAATTTTTCTTAGTTATTCCTAATACAGTTATTTGGGCATTTATTGCCGACGTTGTGGAATATGGTCAATGGAAATTTGGTTTACGTTCTGAAGGTATTACGTATTCAAGCTACAGCTTTACAAGAAAAGTATCTCAAGCACTTGCAGGATTTGTACCTGGTTTAGCGTTAACATTAATTGGTTACACGCCAAATGTAGAGCAAACTCCAGGAACGATTGCAGGACTTAAAATTTTATTCTTTGTTGTACCAGCAGTAGCAAGCTTAATCGCACTGATTGTCTTCTTCATTTGGTATCCATTAACAGACAAACGACACAAACAAATTGTTAAAGAACTTGCACTAAGAGAAGAACTATAGAGGAGTGGAGATAACATGGCTTTTATCAATGAAAACTTTATGTTGGAAAATGAAATAGCTAAACATTTATATCACGATTTTGCGAAAGATATGCCAATTTACGATTATCACTGTCATCTAGATCCTAAACAAATTAGTGATAATGTTAAATGCGATAATATCGCTGAACTATGGTTGAGTGGTGACCATTACAAGTGGCGTGCCATGCGAGCGCAAGGTATAGAAGAAAAATACATTACTGGTGATGCAGAGCCACTTGAAAAATTCAAAAAATGGGCTGAAGCATTAGAAAATTCTATTGGGAATCCTTTATATCATTGGTCACAATTAGAATTAAAAATGTATTTCAATATTGATGATTTACTTACTAGTGATAACGCAGAAGAAATATATCATCGTGCGAATGATTATTTGAAAGAACATCAGGTTACAACTCAATCTCTTATTAGTAATTCAAATGTCAATTTGATTTGTACTACTGACAATCCAACAGATGATTTAGCTTATCATGATGCGATTAAAGCACAAGATGATTTCAAAACGGTGGTTTTACCAGCATTCCGACCTGACGATGTTTTTAAAGTAGGCGAACCTGCTTTTCTTGAATTCGTACAAAAGTTAGAACGAACAACGCACAATATTGAAAATGCAACGCAATTTGTAGAAGCGCTTAATCAACGTATTCAATATTTTCATGACAAGGGTGGCCGTTTAGCTGACCATGGTTTAGAGGAAATCCATTTTGAAAACTATACAACCCAAGAGATTGAAACAATATTTACTAAGGCGCTCAATAAAGAAGACATATCTACACATGAACAATTCCAATTCCAGACATTTATGTTGAACGCGTTAAGTAAAGCTTATTATGAGCGTGGTTGGGTAATGCAAATTCATTTCGGTGCGATTCGTAACAATAATACTAAAATGTTTGAACAAGTAGGTAGAGATGCTGGATTTGATTCTATTCGAGATCAAAATAATCTTGCTTATCACTTAAATGCTACATTAGATATGATGGAAAAAGAAAATCATTTACCGAAAACGATTTTATATAATTTAAATCCAATCTATAACGATATTGTTGGATCTACAATTGCCAATTTCCAAACTGAACCAGGTATTCAAAGTAAAGTCCAACACGGTGCTGGTTGGTGGTTTAACGATACGAAACGTGGCATGTTAAGACAAATGTCATCATTGGCAGATCAAGGTTTACTTATGCATTTTGTAGGTATGCTAACAGATTCAAGAAGTTTCATTTCATATTCAAGACATGATTACTTTAGACGCATTTTATCTACATTTATAGGTGATTTAGTAGAAAAAGGTGAAATTCCGAACGATGACCGCTTATTACAAAAAATGATTGAGAACATTTGCTACAACAATGCATATCACTATTTCAAGGTCATTAAGGAGGACTAAACGATGAAAATGTCATTTAGATGGTATGGGAAAGATGATCCCATTAGCTTAGAATATATTAAACAAATCCCAGGGATGAAAGGGATTGTTACTGCGATTTATGATGTGCCAGTGGGTGAAGTTTGGCCATTAGATAAAATTAAAGCATTAAAACAAGAAGTTGAAGATGCAGGTATGGAAATATCAGTAATCGAAAGTGTACCTGTACATGAAGATATTAAATTAGGTAAACCAACAAGGGATCAATACATTGAAAACTATTGCCAAACATTACGTAATTTAGGTGAAGCGGGTATTAAAACTGTTTGTTATAACTTTATGCCTGTGTTTGACTGGACGCGTTCTCAGTTAGATTATCGATTAGATGACGGTTCAACTTGTTTAATTTACGATGAAAATGATGTCGAAAAAATGAATCCATTAAGTGGTGAATTATCACTTCCAGGTTGGGATTCAAGCTACATGAAAGAAGACTTAAATCAATTATTCGAAGATTATAAACAAGTAGACGAAGAAAAACTATGGGAAAACTTAAACTACTTTATTCAAAAAGTCATTCCAGTAGCCGAAGAGGAAGATGTTCTGATGGCAATCCATCCGGACGATCCACCTTGGAATATCTTTGGTCTGCCACGTATCATTACTAATAAAGATAATTTAGAACGATTTATTAACTTATACGATTCCAAGCATAATGGATTAACAATGTGTTCTGGATCATTAGGCGCTGATCGTCGCAATGACTTTGTTGAAATGTTACGTTACTTTGGTGAAAAAGGACGAGTACATTTTGTACACGCACGTAATGTTAAATTAATAGGTGACAAGTCATTCCAAGAATCTGCCCATTTATCAGAAAAAGGTTCAATCGATATGTATGAAGTAGTAAAAGCTATGTATGACTTTGGATACGAAGGCCCAATTAGACCTGACCATGGTCGAATGATTTGGGGCGAAACTGGTAAACCAGGGTATGGATTATATGATCGTGCATTAGGTGCAACATATTTAAATGGCTTATATGAAGCAGTAAGTAAAAGTAGACAATAGTTTTAAAGGGAGATGGAATTTATGGAATTGCCTTTCAATGTCGATTTATCAAATAAAGTCGTTGTGATTACTGGTGGTACTGGTGTACTTGGTAGTGCAATGTCTATGGCTTTAGCACAAAGTGGTGCTAAAGTCGCAATGATTGGAATCAGTGAAGACGCAGATGGTCTAGTAGATAAAATAGAAAAAGCAGGTGGCACTGCACGTGTGTTTTTAGGCGATGTAACTAAAAAAGCTGAAATGGAAAGAGTTAAAAAAGAAGTTAATGATGCATTTGGCAGTGTAGATATTTTAATCAATGGTGCTGGTGGAAACTCTCCTAAAGGCACAACAGATGATGAACGTTTTGAAGGTGAACTTGAGCAAGATGGTAAGACATTCTTTGATTTAGATGAAAAGAGTGTTGGTTTTGTGATGGATTTAAACTTCTTAGGTACGTTTATTCCTTCTCAAGTGTTTGCGACAGATATGTTAGACAAAGATGAAGCTACAATTATTAATATTTCATCTATGAATGCATTCACACCATTAACTAAAATTCCAGGATACAGTGGTGCTAAAGCGGCAATCAGTAACTTTACACAATGGTTAAGTGTATATTTCTCTAAAACAAATATTAGAGTTAATGCCATTGCACCAGGATTTCTACTAACAAAACAGAATGAAGCATTACTATTGAACGAAGACGGAAGTTACACGGAACGCTCTAGAAAAATCATCAATGCTACCCCTATGGAGCGCTTCGGTAAACCGGAAGAATTAATTGGAGCATTATTATTCTTAGTAAATGAACAGGCATCTAGTTTTGTAAATGGTGTGGTATTACCAATCGATGGAGGATTTAACGCATATTCCGGTGTCTAATGATAGGAGGGAAACATTTTGTTATATCCAATATTAACTGAAACAAGACAGCTAGTTGATTTGTCAGGAACATGGAAGTTTAAATTAATCCAACATCAAGAAGCAATAGATGTTAGTCATCCGTTGGACACAGAGGACGTGATGGCGGTTCCAGGTTCGTATAATGATCAAGGTGTGATTCAGAGCATTAGACGTCATGTAGGCGAGGTCGTCTACGAAAGAACAATTGTCATTCCTAAACATCTTAATGGGGAACGTATTGTCTTACGATTTGGTTCTGTAACACATCATGCCACAGTGTATATCGATGGCCAAGAAGTCGTTACCCATTCTGGAGGTTTTCTACCTTTTGAAGCCGATATTTCCGATATTGCAACAGTAGGAACCCATCGATTAACTGTGAAAGTAAACAATGTATTAACACATAGCACATTGCCAGTGGGTAATTACAGTGAGCAAACACGAGAAGACGGGACAGTCATACCTATCAACGAGCCTAATTTTGACTTCTTTAATTATGCAGGTATTCACCGTCCTGTGAAAATTTATACGACACCTCACACATTTATTAGTGATATAGCCATTAACCCAGAATTAAAAGGGGTTGATGAGAGTATAGTTCATTATGAAGTATCGATGGTGAACGGTGGCGAAAAAGTAGACAGCGTTAAAATCACGATTCTGGATGAAAATGATCATGCAGTAGCCGAAAGTGAAGGCGCTAAAGGCGATGTAACTATTCAAAATCCTAAATTGTGGCAACCTTTAGATGCTTATTTATACAATATGAAAGTAGAATTACTTAACGATAATGAGTGTGTAGATGTTTATACAGAACGTTTCGGTATTCGATCTGTTGAAGTGAAGGATGGACAGTTTTTAATTAATGACAAACCATTTTATTTCAAAGGTTTCGGTAAACATGAAGATACGTATTATAATGGTCGAGGCTTAAACGAATCAGCTAACGTCATGGACATCAACTTAATGAAATGGATAGGTGCTAATTCATTTAGAACCTCTCATTACCCATATTCAGAAGAAATGATGCGTTTAGCAGATGAACAAGGTATTGTAGTGATAGATGAGACAACAGGTGTCGGTATACATCTTAATTTTATGGTTACTTTAGGTGGCGCAATGACACATGATACATGGAAAGAAATTGATACTCATCAAGCTCACCAAGAAGTCATCGAAGACTTGATTGCAAGAGACAAGAATCATGCATGCGTAGTCATGTGGTCAATTGCCAATGAGCCAGCGTCTAATGAAGCGGGTGCTAAAGCGTACTTTGAGCCATTTGTAAATTTAGCACGTGAAAAAGATCCACAACATCGCCCAGTGACTATCGTGACTATTTTAACGGCACAACCAGATGTATGTGAAGTTCAAGATTTAGTCGATGTACTTTGTCTCAATAGATACTATGGTTGGTATACACAATCAGGTGATTTAGAAAGCGCTAAACAAGCATTAGATAATGAGTTGGCAGAATGGTCGAAACGACAACCGAATAAGCCAATCATGTTTACAGAGTATGGTGCGGATACGCTTGCAGGTCTACATGCGATTGATGATCAAATGTTTACAGAAGAATATCAACTGAATTATTATAAAGCCAATCATGAAATTATGGATAAATATCCACAATTCATCGGTGAACAAACATGGAACTTTGCTGACTTTGAAACATCAAATGGTATTATCCGTGTTCAAGGTAATAAAAAAGGTATCTTCACACGAGATCGTAAGCCAAAAGCGATTGCCCATTACTTTAAAGAACGTTGGCAACATATACCTCACTTTGGTTATAAATCTTAATATTGAGATAATTTATAATGTAAGCTAAAAGTAAATATCAGATAACGTATGGAAGAGGTCGGGACAGAATCCTGCTTTTCGGACGCCGTTAATCGGTTTCCGAGAGCACAAAAATTTATGTCTTAACCTCTTCATTTTATATATATACATATTTAAATAAGTTATGACTGTTTCTCGTTAGGGTCTTTGTGGTAAATTTGAATAGAATTTTGGTAAAATATGAATAATGAGTGAACAAGCGTGTTAATAACTATATTTCATCACCATTTATTAATCATCTAGGCATGTTTGTGATGAAAAAAGTTGCGTTATTCATTAATGAAATTGACATAGTATATCTTTATATAAATTAAAAGGAGATGAGCTAACTTATGTCTCGTATCGTATTAGCTGAAGCATATCGTACACCAATTGGCGTGTTTGGAGGCGCTTTTAAAGATATTCCTGCCTATGATTTAGGTGCTACTTTAATTAAACACATTTTAAAAACAACTCAAATTGATCCAAAAGAAATTAATGAAGTGATATTAGGTAACGTTTTACAAGCAGGTCAAGGACAAAACCCAGCTCGCATAGCATCAATTAAGGGTGGTTTACCTGAATCTGTTCCAGCATTTACAGTAAATAAAGTCTGTGGTTCAGGATTAAAATCTATTCAATTAGCGTATCAATCTATTTTAGCAGGTGACAATGACGTCGTATTAGCAGGTGGCATGGAAAGTATGTCACAATCACCGATGCTTATGAAAAATGCACGCTTCGGGTTTAAAATGGGTAACCAAGCGTTAGTTGATAGTATGGTAGCAGATGGATTAACAGATGTATTTAATGATTATCATATGGGGATTACGGCTGAAAACTTAGTTGAAAAATATAGTATTAGCCGTGAAGCACAAGATGAATTTGCTGCACAATCACAACAAAAAGCAGAAGCCGCTCAAAATAGTGGTGCTTTTGATGCGGAAATCGTTCCAGTCGAGGTACCACAACGCAAAGGAGAACCTATTGTCGTATCAGAAGACGAAGGTATTAGAAAAGGTACAACAGCTGATAAATTGAGTCACTTGAGACCTGCCTTTAAAAAGGACGGATCAGTAACAGCTGGTAATGCGTCAGGTATTAATGACGGTGCATCAATGATGTTAGTAATGACTGAAGAAAAGGCAAAAGAATTAAATATTAAACCTATCGCTATTTTAGACGGCTTTGGTACTAGTGGTGTGGATCCTTCTATTATGGGGATTGGTCCGGTTGACGCAGTGAAAAAAGCACTACAACGTACAAACCAATCTATTGAAGATATCGATGTCTTCGAACTTAATGAAGCATTTGCATCACAGGCTTTAGCAGTAAATCAAGAATTACAATTACCTGCTGAAAAGGTTAATACTAAAGGTGGTGCCATTGCTTTAGGTCATCCTATAGGTGCCTCAGGTGCACGTATATTAGTGACACTTTTACATCAATTAAACGAAGAAAAGCAATCAGGTATTGCCTCATTATGCATTGGTGGCGGACAAGGTATTGCGACAGCGGTATCATATTATAAAGATTAAGGTGAACTTCTAAAGTAACGGGTTAGGGCATCATTAGCCTTAACCGTTTTTTTATGAACACGTAATGAATGAGTAAAATCATTAATAATTAAACTAACTCTATAGACGATAAGGATTTATTTAAAATGAATATCGATTTAGAAATTGGACAATCATGATTCAGTAAGTTATACTTTTATAATATTGTTTGCAAAATTTCAATTTTAGAACACTAAATTTAAAATTGAAATTATTTTAAGAATAAAATGAATTCGTATATACATTTTATAATTTTAATGTTATACTCACCATAGTTTGTTTGGTAAAAAATCTTGTTTTTTTAGCCTATGTATACCTGTTCAGTATACATAGGTTTTTTTATGTGTATTATGTTGAATAACAACATAAATACACACCCCACTAGATAGTAGGGTGTGTTTATTACATCTTTTCATCTCTCAATTATGATAAATGAATATAGTTATAAGATTTAGCTTGGCTTGCTGAAATGGTACGAGTGTCTGTTACAAATGGTCCTCCCGAATAGTTCATTTCTGAAACAGTTACTGAACCATCACTACTGACGCTTTCTACATATGCCACATGACCATAACTACCTTCAGATGTTTGTAAAATAGCACCTTTTTCAGGTGTGTGATTTACAGTATAGCCATCTGCTTGTGCTGCACTTGCCCAATTGTTTGCATTGCCCCAAGTAGTAATGATTTTGCCTCCGACTCTATCGTAAACGTACCATGTACATTGTCCAGCAGTGTATAAGTTACCAGATGTAGATGATGTCGTTTTTTTAGACGTAGATTGCGTAGTAGATGAATGACTTGATGATGAACTTGAAGAATTTGAACTACTTGAACTTGAGGTTGAACTATTGCTTGTAGTTGTATTGTTATTTTGTTTGAATGATTGTTGTTTAAATTGTGGCTGTTTATAACCACTAGATTGATGATTAAATTGTGGATGCCATTGCCCATTCATTTGATTATAATTTTGGTTGTCTTGATGGCTAAATTGTCCATTAAATCCTCTGGGGCTTTGTTGGTGAAATGGCCCTTGTTGTTGAGGTGCTTGATGATGATTATATTCTGCAGCATCTGCATGATTGTCATTTATCCCAAATAATGACACGCCAATACCAGCAGTTAGAGTTGAAATTGTAGCGATTTTTTTCATAATAAAACGTCCTCCCAAAAGTTGTATGTCTACCATAGATTGAAGTAGCGAAAGGCAGCATACATTACCGTTTTTTTATTTAAAAATTTCGTTGCGAACAACGATAAGCTACACTCTAACAGAACAATTGATAATGATGGTCAATGTTACGATTTCGTAATTGAAATTCAATTCACCTGAACAACACCGTAATAATAGGGTTGGCAATATTACTTAGTGTAATAAAACGTGAACTACTGATGTTTGCTATGTTAATTTTATGTTTTGTAATTATTGAATTAGCTTGAACGTTACAAACGATTGTAATAAATGTAGGAGGACGATTTATTATAAAAACACGATAATGAGCCGATATTCTGATTTGAAAAGTAAAAAAGCACTCATTAAAGAGTGCCGTTTGATTTAAAAGAATGTGAGTAGTATGAAGATGATGAAAAAAATGCTAGTAAAAGTAACATCTTTCCAATTTTTCTCAATGGTATATGCCCCCACGGAGAGTAATAGACCAATAAGGATAAAAATATTATCTACTGATTTTAAGTGGGCTCCTCCATAAATACTATCTAATATAATACGAAGAATAAAAATGAGCACGCCAATTATAATCAGTGTTATACTAACCAATTTTAAGTAAAAGGATATTTTTGTACTATTTGTCTTTTTGTCATTTATATTGTTAGAACTCATATCCTCCACCCCCATACAATAAATTTACCACTCTATCATTATTAATATTCACAATAAAATAATTTGAAAATAATGATTGAGTAATAAGATGTTTTAGATAATAGTTAAGTGAAATATATAATTAGAGAATGTTTGAGGAGGGCTTTGCACATGTTTAATAACAAGAAAGCAGATGATCGCTTTGATGTAGAAAAGGTCTCAAAAGATTCTACTATGCGTTGTTATGTATTAACTGATAAAGAAACAGGCATCCAATATCTTGCTACTTGGGTGAGTACAGGTGGTGGTATTACACCATTATTAGATGAAAATGGAAATATAACCAAAGTGGATACTACTTCATTGAAAAATGATTAATTTACATAGTAATTTTTTTATAGGAGGTATTACTTTGGTACTCATGGTTATAAGCAGCTTCGTAACCATTTTTATTCTATTTAGTATAAGCAAATTTTTTAAAGAAAATGAGAAATAAAAACTGCAACGGCAAGCTTGTAATTCAAAACAAGTTGCTGCCGTTGCAGTTATTTATATATTAGAGAGTTTTCGTCTATATTAAGATGATTAAGTCATGTTGTATTTATTTCAATATCAACACTATGCATATGTCCTTTTAATAAATTAAGGTTTAATTGCAAATGCTCGAACTGGGAAACCAGGTGCATCTTTAGGCTTAGGACTTATCGCATAGATAACCGCACCTCGGGTAGGTAGTTGATCTAGGTTTGTTAACAGTTCGACTTGGAATGTATCTTGGCCTAAGACATAACGTTCACCTACGATATCACCATTTTTTGCAATGTCTACAGATGCGTCAGTATCAAATGTTTCATGACCGATAGATTTGATATGACGTTCTTCAATTAAAAACTTTAATGCATCTAATCCCCAACCAGGTAGGTGTTGTTGACCTTCAGCGTCTTTGTTTTCAAATGATTCAATGTCCGGCCAACGTTTTGACCAATCCGTACGTAAAGCTACAAATGTGCCAGGTTCGATAGTTCCATTATTAGATTCCCACTGTTCTAAATGTTCACGTGTAACAATAAAGTCAGCGTTTTGAGCGACTTCTTGTGAAAAGTCTAAAACAATCAGTGGTAATACTAATTCCTTTAAATCTAATTCTTCAAGGTATCTCTGATTTTCAACGAAATGAATAGGGGCATCGATATGCGTACCATATTGTGTGACGATATTCCATCGTTGAACATAAAAACCATGTTCTTGAACTGTGAATAACGTAGAAACTTCGCCTTTTTCAAAATCACTGAATCTTGGAATATCAGGGTCGAAAGTGTGTGTTAAATCGACCCATTTAGACTCTTTTAACTGATTTAATTGATCCCATAAAGGATAGTTTGACATAAGCATCATCCTCAATTTATTTCATGCTGTTGTAGCATTATTTTCTTCACGTTTCTTTCTAACAGCGTTAACTAATACAGTTAATGCTTCTTTAACTTCATCTTCTTTACGAGTTTTTAATCCGCAGTCTGGATTTACCCAGAATAATGAACGATCAATTTGTTGTAAAGAACGATTAATTGCAGTAGTAATTTCATCTTCTGTAGGGATACGAGGGCTATGGATATCATATACCCCTAATCCAATACCTAAGTCATAGTTAATATCTTCAAAGTCTTTAATCAAGTCACCATGGCTACGAGATGTTTCAATTGAAATAACATCTGCATCTAAATCGTGAATCGCATGGATGATTTGACCAAATTGAGAATAACACATATGCGTATGAATTTGTGTTTCATCTTTGACTGATGATGTTGCTAGTTTAAATGAATGCACTGCATCTTTTAGATATTGTTCATGGTACTCAGAACGTAATGGTAAACCTTCACGAAGTGCTGGCTCATCTACTTGAATGACTTTAATACCATTTTCTTCTAATGCTAGTACTTCTGCATTAATTGCTAACGCGATTTGATCTTGTACAGTTGTACGTGGAATATCAACGCGTTCAAATGACCAGTTAAGAATTGTGACTGGACCAGTTAGCATACCTTTAACTGGTTTGTCAGTTAAACTTTGTGCGTAGACAGTTTCCTTAACTGTTAATGGTTCAGTCCATTTAACATCACCGTATATAACTGGTGGTTTAACAGCACGAGAACCATATGATTGAACCCAACCAAACTTAGTAACTAGGAATCCTTGTAGTTTTTCTCCAAAGAATTCAACCATGTCATTTCGTTCGAATTCACCGTGTACGAGCACATCAAGTCCAATTTCTTCTTGAATTTTAATCCAACGTGCAATTTCGTTTTCTAAGAATTCTTTATAAGCTTCATCAGAAATACGTTGATTCTTCCAATCTGCACGATATTTTCTAACTTCTCTAGTTTGAGGGAATGAGCCAATCGTTGTCGTTGGTAAATCCGGTAAATTTAATCTTTGGTATTGTGCTTGCTTGCGCTCAGAGAATGGTGATTGACGTTGTGTACGGACACTATCAAAATCATAGTCTAAGTTTTTGAATGATTGACTTTGGAATCGCTCATAGCGAGATTTTAAGTCGTCATATTTCGCACTATCGTTATCATTGAAAAGACGACGTAAAGCATCTAATTCGTCTAATTTTTCAGTGGCAAAGCTTAAACCTTCAGCGATAGATTCATCTAACGTTTCATCATCTAATGATACAGGCACGTGTAGTAAAGATGACGAAGGTTGAATGACAATATCTTGAGTATATTGTTGTAATGTTTCAATCAATGACTTTTTAGCTTCAATATCAGCAGCCCACACATTACGTCCATCGATAATACCTGCGTATAATGTTTTACTTGAATCAAAATCACCAGCTTTAACTTGTGTTAAGTTGTAGCCATGATCATGAACGAAGTCTAATCCTAAGCCGCCGACTGGTAATGAGCTTAAGAATTTAAGATTCACACGTTCGAAATAAGTTTGAATCACTAAATGTTTGCCTAATCCTGTATTAGTTAATTCTTCATAAGCTTCTTTAGTAATATTTTCATAACTTTCACTTTCATCAGTAACTAATACAGGCTCGTCAATTTGAATATATTCTGCACCTGCATCAACAAGTGATTGTAATACTTCTTTATATAATGGCAATAATGTTTTTACTTTTTCTTCGAACGATTGGCTACCACCTTTTGATAATTTAACGAAGGTAATAGGACCTACAATGACTGGGTGTGCATTGACATTAATAGATTGTGCATATTTAAAGCGGTCTAATAACACATTACGATTTAGTTTAGGTTCTACATTATCCCATTCTGGCACGATATAGTGATAATTTGTATTAAACCATTTGATTAATGCACTTGCGACGTGTTGTTTATTACCACGTGCAATATCAAATAACAAGTCATCATTCACTTCTCGTCCTTGGAAACGTTCAGGAATAATATTGAATAGTAGTGATGTATCTAAGATATGGTCGTATAAAGAGAAGTCACCTACAGGAACGCTGTCTAGATTATAATTCTTTTGTAGTAATAGGTTTTCTTTGTGTAAGTCAGTAAGTGTTTGATCTAGTTCATTTTTATCAATTTTTTGAGCCCAATATCTCTCGATAGCCTTTTTCCATTCTCTTTTTCTACCTAATCTTGGGAATCCTAAGTTTGAAGTTTTAATTGTTGTCATAATATTGCCTCCTTATGAGTGGTAATAGATTTTGAATACGCTGCAAGTTCTAGTGAATAATCGACTTTTTGGAAAGGTGTAATAATGTATAATCCATTAAAGTATTCATGCACCGTATCGATGAGTTCCTTTGAAAGTCTAAGACTAAGTTCTTTAGTTTTTTCTTTATCATCTTTAACTGCTTTGAATTGATTAAGTACGTCTTCTGACATTTTGATGCCAGGTACTTCATTGTGTAAAAATAGTGCATTGTTATAACTTGCGATGGGCATAATACCTATGAAGAAAGGTGTGTTTAAGTGCTTTGTCGCTTCATATACTTGTTTAATTTTTTCTTTACTATATACAGGTTGAGTGATGAAATAACTCATGCCACTTGCTACTTTCTTCTCAAGACGTTTGACTGCTCCATCGAGTTTTCTTACATTTGGATCAAATGCACCAGCGATGTTAAAGTTCGTATGTTTCTTCAGCGCATCACCGTCTGTGTTGATACCTTGATTAAAGCGAAGTGCGATTTCGGTTAATCCTTTAGAATTAACATCATAAACATTGGTTGCGCCAGGCAAATGACCTACTTTTGATGGGTCACCTGTAATGGCTAAAATTTCATTAACACCAATGAGTGAGAGACCTAATAGGTGAGATTGTAGACCTATGAGATTTCTATCACGACAGGTAATATGAACGAGGGGTTCAATATTAAATCGTTGTTTGATAATACTTGCTGCAGCAATGTTACTAACGCGAACAGTTGCTAAGGAATTATCTGCTAATGTCACTGCATCAATATCTGCGTCATCAAGCTTGCCAATATTGTTGAAGAACTGATCGGTATCTAAATGTTTAGGTGTATCTAGTTCTACAATGACAGTAGGACCTTGTTTGACTTTGGAAGTCAGTGATTGTTTGAAATTTAAGTCCTTTTTGCAATTTACTTTTTTATTAATTGGTATGACGTTTTTATGGGTAACAGGTCTCAAATTCTTTACAGATGTTTTAATGTATCGAATATGTTCAGGTGTAGTACCACAACAACCACCAATCAGTCTTACACCTTCATTGATTAACTCTTGTGCCACATCACCAAAATATTGTGCGTTATCACTATATTTGAATTCGCTATTTTCAATATCTAACAAACTTGCATTCGGATAACAGGATAGAAATGCTTTATCTGGTAACTCGATATGTGAAAATGAGCGTTGCATATGATGTGGGCCATGATGGCAATTAAGTCCTACAATATCTGCTCCACATTCAACTAATTGTTTTAATGCATCATTGATTGGTGTACCGTCTACAAGATAATTTGTGTTAGAAGCGGTTAACTGAGCGATTATTGGAATGTGATGTTTCCTTTTAGTTGAAATGACGATACCTTTTAATTCTTCTAAGTCATAATAGGTTTCAAACAATAAAGCATCTACACCTTCATCAACTAAAGTGTCTATTTGATGTTCAGTATGATATTGGATAGTTGAAAGGCTTAAATCATCTTGTTTAACACCTCTAAAGCCGCCAACTGTTCCTAAAATAAAAGTATCTTCATTGGCAGCTTTTTTAGCAATTTGAACAGCTGCTTTATGAATTTCTTTGACTTTATGTTCTAGACCAAAAGCTTTTAACTTTTCAAAATTGGCACCGTACGTATTTGTTTGTATAACATCAGCACCAGCTTCAATGTACGAACGATGAATATGTTCGACCTTTTCCGGGTGAGTTAAGTTATAAGCTTCTGGGCATGTATCTAAGCCTTCTGAATAAAAAATGGTTCCAATTGCGCCATCAGCTACTAAAACGTTGTTCTGTAATTTGTTCAGGAATTGACTCATTAAATGCCTCCTTTAAAGCATAGTTGATGTCTGCAATAAGTTCGTCTGGATTTTCTAATCCCACACTTAATCGGAATAATCCAAAGGTAATACCACGTGCATTTCTAATGTCTTCTGGTATCGCTGCATGTGACATCGTTGCCGGATGAGATAAAATTGACTCTACACCACCTAAACTTACTGAAACCAACGGAATAGTTAACGCATCTACAAACGCTTGTGCCTTTGTCTCATCTTTTAGTCTGAAACCAATGACAGCACCACCTGTTTTAGCTTGTTTAAGGTGTGTTTTGTTATTTCCTGGGTAATACACTTCTGCGATTTCATCTCTTTGACTTAAGAATGAAACAAGCTTTTCAGCATTCGCTACAGATTGTTTGAATCTAATAGGGAAAGTCTTAAGATGTTTAGCTAATGCCCAACTATCATAGGTAGATAGGGCGTTACCAGTGCCGTTTTGAATTAGATATAATGCATCTGCCACATCTTCACGATTTGTAATAACTGCACCTGCTAGTAGGTCACTATGCCCACCTAAAAATTTAGTGGCACTGTGAATAACAATATCTGCACCAAGTGCTAAAGGTGATTGTCCTAAAGGTGTCATAAAAGTATTATCTACAGCTAATAACAATTGGTTAGCTTGGGCAATCCTTGCAACTGCTTGAATATCTGTCACTTTAAAACACGGATTAGAAGGTGTCTCTACATATATTAATTTCGTATTAGATTGAATTGCATTTTTAATATTTTCTGCTTGAGTTGCATCTACAGTTGTAAATTCAATGTTGAATCTTTTTAAAATATCTTCAGTTAATCGGAATGTGCCTCCATAAACATCATCAGGTAATATGACATGATCGCCAGATTTCAATGTAAGTAAAACTGCAGAAATAGCTGCAATTCCTGATGCAAATGCAAAACCATATTTACCTTTTTCTAGATGAGCTAATTTTTCTTCTAAAATTGTTCTGTTTGGATTACCACTACGTGCATAATCGTAAAGTGGACTACCACCAAGTTGGTCTTGATGAAATGTTGATGAATCATAAAAAGGTGGATTGGCTGAGATATAATCCTTTCCTCGACGTTCATCGAAAATTACTTCAGTATCTATTGATAAATTCATGAAATCACTCCTACTTTTGAATGCGTTAGTGCTTGGATAATGTCTGCCTCAATATCAGAATAGTTTTCGATTCCGATTGATAAGCGAATTAAAAACTCATCGATACCTCGTTTATCTTTCTCTTCATCGGGCATATCCACATGAGTCTGTGTGTAAGGAAATGTAATAAACGTTTCTGTACCACCTAAACTCTCTGCAAATATACAAGTTTCTAAATTTTCCAAAAATTTAGGAACGCTATATGCCTTGTTGAGTCGTAAACTTAACATGCCAGTTCTACCGCTATATAAAACCTCATCAATTGCTTCTAAATCTTGGCATTTAACTGCTAATTTTTGAGCATTTTCTTGTGAACGATCGATTCGTAAATGCAAAGTCTTTAGACCTCTTTGTAGTAAATAGCTATCCAACGGTGATAGCGTAGCGCCTATCATATTGTGGAATTGTCCCAATTGTTCAGCTAACTTGTCGTCTTTGACTGTAACAACACCTGCTAGCACATCATTATGACCACCGATATATTTTGTAGCCGAATGTAAAACAATATCGGCACCTTCTTCTAATGGTGTTGAAAGATAAGGTGTTAAAAAGGTGTTATCAATGATAGTTAATAAATCATGTTTTTTACTGAGCACGTAATAAGGTGTCACATCGATATCAATCATTTGCGGATTAGAAATGGGTTCAATGAACAGTGCTTTTGTTTGTGATGTAATTTGATTTTCAACTTCTTCATAGTTTAGGAAATCTACGTACTTAAATTTCACTCCGTATTGCTGTTCGTAGAAATCAAATAGTCTAAATGTGCCACCATATAAATCAAATGCAACTAATACTTCATCACCAGGTTTAAAAAGGTTACATACAAGTTGAATTGCAGCCATGCCGCTTGAAGTTGCAAATGATGCTACACCTTTCTCTAGTTTGGCGAATGATTCTTCAAAAGCTGTCCTTGTTGGATTCTTCGTTCTTGTATAGTCATAACCTGTTGACTGACCTAGTTGAGGATGTTGATATGCAGTTGATAAATATATTGGATTGGCAATAGCTCCTGTATGATCTTTAGTCAAAGAAATTTGTGCTAATTCTGTATCCTTCATTACTAGACCCTCCTTAAAATTAAAAAAAGCTTCCGTCCTTTAAACCCGATTCTTTCGGATGTAAAGGACGAAAGCTTTGATTTCGTGGTACCACCTTTGTTTGTTACTTTATTACTAAAGTAACCTCTATCAGTACACCATTTTGGTAATAGGCACTGATAAAATGAAGAAATCACAAAATTATCGTTCATAAAAAAACTCATTCATTCAGAAATTGAAGAAATGAGTATTAACGATAAAATGTGCGTCTTTAATTCCAGTACGCCATTTAACAAAATGTTAATACTGTATCGCTATAACGGGCGAACCCGTTGACACCTCATATTGGCATCAACACTCCAAGGCCATTTTCAAACTTTCTTACAATATCTTCTCTCAGCTACGAAGATTCTCTGTATAAGCAGTGTAAGTTTTACTTTCCTTTTTACAGTGTGTAAAATGTTTCGTTTTGTAATTGTTAATTCATAGCTTACAGATAGAAGAATCATTTGTCAACAACTTTTCTGAAAATTTAGATTAAACTTGCAATTCAGATTTATAGAATCGTTGATATCATAGCGTTATTTTAAAATAAAATTTTTTGAAGAAATTGTCGTAACTTGTGATTTCTACTTGTGAAAAAAGGGGCAAATTTTTAAAATAAAATAGAGATACAAATTATATTAATATCACGGTATTAATTTATAGAGAAAGATGTGAAAAAATGGCTCATCGAGAAGATCAAAGATTGCAATTAAACAAAGATGAACAAGTACATTCCGTTTCGTTAGACTTAATTAAAGCAAATCCTTATCAACCGAGAAAAACATTTGATGAATATAGACTAAATGACTTGGCACAATCAATTAAACAACATGGCATTTTGCAACCGATTGTAATAAGAAAAACTGTTCAAGGTTACTATATTGTTGTAGGAGAGCGACGCTTTAGAGCATCCAAAAAAGCAGGTTTAACCGAAATTCCTGCAATCATCAAAGAATTGTCTGATGAAGATATGATGGAATTAGCCATTATAGAGAATTTACAACGTGAAGATTTGAATGCTATAGAAGAAGCAGAAAGCTATAAAAAGCTAATGGAAGATTTGAATATAACACAACAAGAGGTTGCAGAAAGACTTTCTAAATCACGTCCTTATATTGCTAATATGTTGCGTTTATTAAAATTACCATCAGACGTTACTAAAATGGTACGTGATGGTGTGCTTTCAGGTGCACATGGTCGCACATTACTAGGTCTAAAATCTCCACAGAAAATGAAATCAATAGCGAAAAAAGCTGTGAAAGAATCGTGGAGTGTAAGATATTTAGAGAGCTATATCAATGATTATTTAGAAAAAAATGCTCCAAAGACTTCGGTTAATGAACAAACTTTAAATAAACCCAAATTTATTCAAAAGCAAGAAAGACAACTTAAAGAACAATATGGTTCTAAAGTTGATATATCAACACATAAAAATATTGGTAAAATTGCTTTTGAATTCAAATCAGAAGAAGAATTTAAGTCATTAATAAAAAAACTGAATCAAAATTATGAGATGTAAGTGTAGAAGGCATATAGAAATATATTGAAAATAAGCGTTGTTTGCTATATTAAGCAGTTTTTAAATCTGAAGACTGATTTAATATAAGTGGTTTTAAGTTATAATGATTTAATTATGAAAAGTTTAAAGTGAGGAGGTAAATGCATAATGAATCAAGTCAAACATATCCTTTCTTCCTTAATAGAGCCACTTACAAAAGTTGAAACGTACGAAACGTTGGCTATTAAGATTATCATGATTTTGATTTATATAATTGCAGCAATTATAGTAATAAGTATTTTAAACAAAGTGATTGAACAAGCATTCAAAATTCAAAATAAGAGCAGAAAAGGTAATAAAAAACGTTCAAAAACATTAATTTCACTTGTACAAAATGTAGTTAAGTATATTGTCTGGTTTATCGTTATCACAACCATCTTAAGTAAATTTGGAATTAGTGTAGAAGGCATTATAGCGAGTGCCGGCGTAGTTGGTTTAGCCGTAGGTTTCGGTGCACAAACAATTGTTAAAGATATCATTACTGGCTTCTTTATCATATTTGAAAATCAATTTGATGTAGGCGACTATGTTAAAATCAATAGCGGTGGTACGACGGTTGCTGAAGGAACAGTTAAATCAATTGGACTTAGATCAACACGTATTAATACTATCTCAGGGGAATTAACGATTCTTCCAAACGGTAGTATGGGTGAAATTACTAACTTCTCAATTACTAACGGAACTTCGATTGTTGCGATACCAGTCTCAATAGAAGAGAATTTAGATCATGTTGAGAAAGAATTGAATAAATTATTCACATCACTTAGAAGTAAATACTACTTATTTGTGAGTGACCCTGTTGTAGAAGGTATTGATTCTATTGATAATAATAAGGTGACTATCAGAATCTCTGCAGAAACAATACCTGGAGAAGGTGCAGCTGGTGGTAGAATTATTAGAAAAGAAGTACAGCGATTATTTGTTAGAGAAAATATTAAAATGCCTAAACCCATTTTTGCTCCATATGACGAGCAAAAACGTGGCTAATTATCATTGGAGGTAATTTCATGACGTCAAATTACGGAATAAATGATATAGTAGAAATGAAAAAACAACATGCATGTGGAACAAATCGTTTTAAAATCATAAGAATGGGCGCTGACATTAGGATTAAATGTGAAAATTGTCAACGTAGTATTATGATTCCACGTCAGACGTTTAATAAAAAATTAAAGAAAATTTTAGTATCCAATGAAGATACAGAAAGTTAGGAGAATGATTAATGGCTTTAACAGCAGGTATTGTAGGTTTACCAAACGTAGGGAAGTCTACACTTTTTAATGCAATTACTAAAGCGGGGGCTTTAGCAGCTAACTACCCATTCGCAACAATCGATCCAAACGTAGGAATCGTAGAAGTACCGGATTCACGTTTGTTAAAACTAGAAGAAATGGTTCAACCAAAAAAGACGATTCCAACAACATTCGAATTTACTGATATTGCAGGTATTGTTAAAGGTGCATCAAAAGGTGAAGGTTTAGGTAATAAATTCTTATCACATATTCGAGAAGTTGATGCTATTTGCCAAGTTGTCCGTGCATTTGACGATGAAAATGTGACGCATGTGTCTGGTCGAGTTAATCCTCTAGACGATATTGAAGTTATCAATATGGAATTAGTATTAGCCGATTTAGAATCAGTAGAAAAACGTTTACCTAAGATTGAAAAAATGGCTCGTCAAAAAGATAAAACTGCTGAAATGGAACTACGTATTTTATCTAAAATTAAAGAAACATTAGAAGAAGGTAAACCAGTACGTAGTATCGAATTTAATGATGAAGATCAAAAATGGGTTAACCAAGCACAATTATTAACATCTAAAAAAATGTTATATATTGCTAATGTTGGTGAAGACGAAATTGGTGATGAAGAAAACGATAAAGTGAAAGCAATTCGTGACTATGCTGCTCAAGAAGACTCTGAAGTTATTGTCATCAGTGCAAAAATTGAAGAAGAAATTGCAACATTAGACGATGAAGATAAAGAGATGTTCTTAGAAGACTTGGGAATTGAAGAACCAGGTTTAGATCGCTTAATTCGTACCACATATGACTTGTTAGGTTTATCAACATATTTCACTGCTGGTGTACAAGAGGTACGTGCTTGGACATTCGTACAAGGTATGACAGCGCCACAATGTGCTGGAATTATCCACACAGACTTTGAACGTGGCTTTATCCGTGCTGAGGTTACAAGTTATAGTGATTATGTTGAACATGGTGGCGAAAATGGTGCTAAAGAAGCAGGTAGACAACGTTTAGAAGGTAAAGATTACATCATGCAAGATGGAGATATTGTTCATTTCAGATTTAATGTTTAATTATAATAAAGATTATCAAAAATTGATTAGATTTTAACTACTCTAGAGTAACTAGGGTAGTTTTTTTATGGAAGAAATTGCAGATTAAGATAGAAAAAGCAATGTAGTACATGGTCGGAGTTACTAAGTGACAAGACTACATTGCTTAAATACAACATTATTATATTAAAAGAAAGGAATAACCTCACTTGCTTTAAGAATATCTGTAGTTCTAAAAAATTGTTTGCCTTCACCAGTATAAGCAGGTACTAAAATCATATTAGCTTTGGCATTGTATAACCATTCAGGGTGCAAACCACAATTTAAAATATCTTGAAATTCTTGAAAGTCTTTATTCCAATCTAAATTTAAGTTCATGTTAAACACCTCACACCCATTATAGAACAAACGTTCGTATTTGTGAAGTGTTTTTACACATTTATGATGTAAACCAGTTTGTGCTTACATTTGAATCAACATAGTTAGCATCTACATTTTGATTTAGTTCTGATGAATAGAAACTATCTGTATATTGCCATAACACTTTTTCTCGAGTTGGCTCTTGAGCCTGATATGAAGCTAACCAATAACCGTCATATGAACTCACTGCATTAGCCACATTATTAACCATAAAGTTTTCGTATGAATAGAATAATACTTTCTTATTACCAGCTAGTTTTTTCATTTGATCAGCCCATGCTACTGTAGCAGTGTTCGCATCGCCAGAAGTAACCGTTTGTTGTTCATAGTCGTTGATATAAAATTCTGCTTTTGGCGCACGATTGTATAACATTCTCGCTTCATAACGAGCATCGTCAGCATTTTCGTACATACTATATGAATAAACACCGAATTTCATATTGTTTTTATCTAACAAGGCAGAATTGTGTTCTAAACATTTATCTACATATTCAGAACCATATTGTCCACGAATAATGATAAAATCATAATTTTTCTTCAATTGTTTTACTTGAGCATCGGTTAAGTTACCTTGCCATTCGGAAATATCAAGTACACGTTCACCACTATTAGTTGTTGCAGCGCGCGATTTAGTTGAAAAAGTAGATCGATTTTGTGTATCGTTTTTAGCTTTTTCTGGGTGCTTTTTCATATATTGTTGATAGCCGTAGCCCATTGTACCTTTTTTACTTTGAGTATCGTTTGTATTATTTGAATTTTCATCTGCATATGATAAATTAATGCCTGAAATTGTAGTAAACATTGTTGCAGCAAACATCGAGTAAGATAGTTTCTTTAACATAAAAGTTCTCCTTTATTTATAAAAAATTAAATGCAATTGAATTGAAAACGCAATGATGATGTTATTACAATTAATTTTTATTTACAATGATACGACTTACACAATATAAAGAATGATTTTATTATGTATATTCATATTGATTGTTATAAAAATTGGTTGAAAAAATTATATTAAAATCAGTTACTATATCGAGTGAATATCAAAAAGAGGATATAGTGCCTATATGTTTGTCATTTCGTTTATTATAATTTCAAATATGATTGTAAAAAGTAATACTCTGTGCTATAATTCTTGATTGTGAGTAATGAAAATTATTCCTTGCTTATCACAAAATGATGATAAGCCGTATAGACCACAAGGAGGTGCAAATATACAATGAGAACATATGAAATTATGTACATCGTACGTCCAAACATTGAAGAAGATGCGAAAAAAGCAGTTGTTGAACGCTTTAACGGTATCTTAGCTTCAGAAGGATCAGAAGTTTTAGAAGAAAAAGACTGGGGTAAACGTCGCCTAGCTTATGAAATCAATGATTTCAAAGAAGGTTTCTATAACATCGTACGTATTAAAACTGATAACAATAAATCAACTGACGAATTCCAACGTTTAGCTAAGATTAATGATGATATCATTCGTTACATCGTTATCCGTGAAGACCAAGATAAGTAATAATTAGACGGGGGCGCTTATATGTTAAATAGAGTTGTATTAGTAGGTCGTTTAACGAAAGATCCAGAATACAGAACCACTCCCTCAGGCGTAAGTGTAGCGACATTTACTCTAGCAGTTAATCGTACTTTCACGAATGCTCAAGGGGAACGCGAAGCAGATTTCATTAACTGTGTTGTTTTCAGAAGACAAGCAGAAAATGTAAATAACTACTTATCTAAAGGTAGTTTAGCTGGCGTTGATGGTCGCATACAGTCACGTAGTTATGAAAATCAAGAAGGTCGTCGTATCTTTGTTACTGAAGTCGTTTGTGACAGTGTTCAATTCCTTGAACCTAAGAATTCACAAAATGGCGGTGGCCAACGTTCACAAAACAACGAATTCCAAGACTATGGTCAAGGATTCGGTGGTCAACAATCAGGACAAAATACTTCGTATAACAACAATTCATCAAAACCTAATTCAAATCAATCAGATAATCCATTTGCGAATGCGAACGGACCTATTGATATTAGTGATGATGATTTACCATTCTAAAAAATAACTAATTTAAAAATACAATTAAAAGGAGGCAGTTAATCATGGCAGGTGGACCAAGAAGAGGCGGACGTCGTCGTAAAAAAGTATGCTATTTCACAGCAAATGGTATTACACATATCGATTATAAAGACACTGAATTATTAAAACGTTTTATCTCAGAACGCGGTAAAATTTTACCACGTCGTGTAACTGGTACTTCAGCTAAATATCAACGTATGTTGACAGCTGCTATCAAACGTGCACGTCATATGGCTTTATTACCATATGTTAAAGAAGAACAATAATATATAGTTCATTGTAAAACCCCGTAAGCATAGGCTTATGGGGTTGTTTTTGTGTTTTATAATATAGAAAAAGGGCAGAAAAAGGGCATTATATGAAAGTTTTAGAAATTTAGGCATAAAAAATACGCCTATATTAAAGCGTATTTATTTTGATATTTTATTGTTTTTTTAACAGGTCTGTATTCGTGACCTTATATCAGATATAATACAGTTCGCTTTATATTCAGTTAACTATAAGTACTAATATGTTCCAATTTATTCATCATATCTTTAGCCATCTGATCAGTAACATGTGTGTATATCTCTAGTGTGGTTTTATAGTCTGAGTGACCTACACGCTCTTGTATAGCTTTTAAGTTAATCCCCAATTGAGCAAGTGTTGAAATGTGGGCATGACGTAAGGTGTGCGTCGTTACAGACTTCTTAATGGAACTAATTTCGGTAGCCTCTTTGATAATGTTGTTTATTTTGTTCAAGTCGATAGGGCTACCAGCTGTATTTGTGAATATGTACCCTCTATCAATAAATTTGTCATTCCACTGGTTTTCTTTCTTGTTTTCTAAAATAAGTGTTTTAAGTAAGTTAATACTTTGGGTAGTGAGTCCGATTGTTCTATAGCTTTTACTTGTTTTAGTCGTCTCTTTTACTCCAAATGCTCCCGTTTCTTTATCAGTTACCCAATTAATTGTACCGTCGATATCTAGAGTTTTATCTTCATAGTTTATATTATCTGATTTAATAGCAAGTAGCTCGCCTATACGCATGCCATTGGCAATTTGAAACTGTACTATAGCTTTGACCATTTTATAATTACGCTTTCTTGTTGAATGTTTTTTGTGCTTAATTAGGTAATCAAAGCAACTAAGCAACTCTTTAATTTCACTATCTTCTAAATAGTTATTACGTTTAGCTTGTAGTTCATCTCTAGTTTTAGCTTTTTTAGGGATATCAATTTTATCTAGTACACTTATATCTTGTAGATCGTAATATTTAAACGCATATTTGAAAACAGAACGAATGATAATAACAAGAGACTGAACGTGTCCTTTACTATGTATACTAGCCCAGTTGTTAATTATATCTTGTAGATAAGTATGAGTAATGTTGTTTATCAGCACTTCTTTATCAATAGCATTTTTAACTGTGTTTGTATTGCTTACCTTTTCTTTGATTGTTGTAACCTTTGAACCAGAATGATTCTTATAATGTTCTAACCACTCATCACATGCGACATGGAAAGTTAGTGACTTTAACGTTGTCGGCGTCTTATCATTTAACTTCACCTCTATACGTTCATTTAAGCGTCTCTGAGCCTCTTTTTGTGACTGCTTGCCATTCTTATTAAGAACAACGCTAACGCGTCGCCATTTGTTTGTGAGAGGGTCTTTGTACTTCTCGTAATAGCGATATTGTACGTCACCATGTTTGTTAGTAAATTTCTCATGCCACATGTGTAAGAGCCTCCTTAAAAATATGAATAATATGGTTTAACTGTAGAAATATTTAATATAATTTTTCATGAATAAGTCACTTCTTTTCCAACCCTCAATGTTATAAATGTGTTTAGTTCTACCGTAAGTGATGTAAAGATTAGCCATGCTTGTATTTATACCATTTACATTTTTAATAGGGTAAACCGTTTTAGCAAAGCCATTTTGAGCAGTTAAGAAATAAATGTTTTCAGTTGTTAAAATTAAAATACCTTTATCAGTTGTTTCTAAATGATAGCCATATCGTTTATAATTTTTGACGTTTTTTGTGGCTCGTGCTTTAACTGCGTCTATCACTTGTTCAGTATCGTTTTTAATTTTGTTGTAGTAAGGTGTAGCTTTTGAGTTTGTTACACTAACGTCAATAAAATCTACCCCAAAATACTCATATGATCTTTGAATAGCGATTTGTTGTACTTGTTCTCTAGCTTGCTCTTTTTCTTTAACTTTTTCTTCTTTCTTTTTCGTACGCTCGTTTTGTCTAAATTCTTTATTGTTAGTTTGTTTTGGTTGTTGAACATTTGTATTGTTGTTCTCTGAATAAGAATTAATAGAACTTTTATCAACAAGTACAAATTTAATTAAAGCAACTATTGATAAAATAAAAGCAATAACACTAATACCCTTGTTTGCAATACCAAATAAACTAGAAAATAATATAACCCACATTATCCATTTGTTAATTTTCATTGTTTTCCCCTTTAATATTTATTTGTAATTAGATTAAGTTATCATCATCATTTACTAATCTAGTTAATTCTTCAAATTTTAGTCCTTTTATTGATTCTGATAAAAGGTGTAATTTTTCTTCTTCGCTTTTCATATGGTTGCTGATTATTTCATTATTTTCAATAGAATATAGTAATTCGGGGTTATTAACTAATCCTTCAAAGACTATGGTGTTGATTGCTTTGTATATTTTATTAATCATACTTTCGGTTAAAAGAATGGTTGCGAGAGAATCTCCCTCAATTTCCTTTTTAATATCATAAACAATAGGATTACCTTCTTCGAGTATGTAATTTAATTTAAAGTAAGAATGGTCTAAAACTTCGATTTTACCTAATCCACTTTCTTTTATTCTTCCAGACTTAAGTAACCATTTGTATACTTCACTATCCTTTTCAATTTGATGAGCCTTCCCTGTTGCAGTAGCTAATTTATTATATAAATCTTCATCATTATTTGGATCAAGAACGCCACTTATTTTTTTTAAAACTTCTAAAGAAGGTGTAGCTTTGCTATTTTCAATTTTACTTAAATATGCATGTGATAAATTTGTTAACCTTCCTAATTCTACAAGTGTCATATTCTTTTGTTTTCTGTATCGTTGTATCAATTTCCCGTGAGAATCACTCATTGCAAATAAATCCACAAGACATACCTCCTTATTATCATTGTAACAAAAAAAGTTAAAATTAGGATTAAAAAAGGAAAAATGTTCTTGAAATGTTCCTGAAAAAGTTATATTATTGATTTGTAACCAGTAAATGTTACTAATATAGTTACATTTGAGAGGTGATTAAATGAGTATGAGACCTAAAGTAATAATTATTAAGTCTTTGATTTTGAAAAAAGGACACTCACTAAGAAGTTTTGCAAATTCTAATAATTTATCAGTTTCTTACTTGAGTGATGTATTAAATCTTAAAGTTCGACCTAGTGGGAAGTATGCAAAAAGAATTGCAGAAGGACTAGATGTTGAAATAGAACAAATTTTTGAAATAAAAGAAAAAGAGGGGGTTAAATAAATGGCTAAAACAAAATTGCATGATCTACCTACTGAAGAAAATACAGTATTAGATGAAAAACAAATAGTTTTCCCAGTTAAATATGCAAAACCTAAATTGCTAGGTGAGTTATTTAACTGCAGTTATTCAACTATTCGAAGATTATTGATTTCATATGATGAAGATAATCTAGGTATCGAAAATTTATACATGGATATTAGTAGTACTTTAACACTGGTGAATGTAGAAAAATTCGAGCAATTTTTGCAGGAAAAGCACAAAAAATATTTATAAGGAGAAACGAAGATGAAAAAACATATTTTATATACTGGAACTATTTCCTTTTTAACATTGGCTAGTGCTTTGTTACTTGATGTTTTTGTAGCATCAGCAATATATATTTTAGCGTCGGCATATGGAATTAAAATATTGGAGGTTGAATAGGGTGAAAATTAAACAAAAATATCAATTATCAAAAGTGGTTCAAGTATTAGAAAAAGTATTATATGAAAAAGATAAGGACATATTCTTATCAGCGAAAGATAGATTTCATTTTATTACAGATTATCGCTATAACGATACAGTGTTTTACGAACATATTTTAAAACTCGTTCATAAAGAGTTGTTTAACATTCTTGCTGAGGTAGATTTTGAAGATGAGGCGTTTTCTATTCTCGATGAAGTAACAATGACATTAAGTGACGTTATGAATGAAGATAAAGAAATCTATTACTATTCAGTTAAAGATAGTACAGGTGAACAAACACACACAACAGATCGTGAAGGTCATGTGATTGGTATTTTAGAATGGGCGTTGGATTACATTGTAGGAAATATTGAAGTGGAGGACATAGAATAATGAAACTATTTAAAAAGAAGTACGACCATAAAAAAGTAAATCGTGTGAAAGATATTGTGTTATATACGTCATATGCTTTCGAGGCTAAAACTTATGATGAAGCTATTGAGTTATTAAAAAATAATAATAAACAAAAAGCTATTGAACTTATGTATGAACGATTAGTTGAAGCACAAAAACAAGAATATGAAATGAAGTTGCAAATAGAAAAAGCGTCACTCTCCACCGACCAAAGTGAAAGTAACGCATAGAAGTTTAATAAATTAACAGAGCAGTTAATAAAATACTCTTTATATATTGTATCATTTTCTGCTCTGTTAATCACTAGAGGTGAATAAATTGAATAAAATAAAGCTAGAACACGATACCCAAGTATCAGTGGTTTGGTATAACAACCTAGATTCTCGTTCTTTTAAAAATTTCTCGCAACCTAAATGGAGTGAGTTAGTTAATAGATTATCAATACCACAAAACAATACTAATAAGTATGCTCGTGGTGTCGCTGTATACGGCGATATAAAAGATGGTACGGATGAATATGGAAAAGAATATAAAAAATACCGTAACAATGACAATGTGATTTATCGTGATGTTCTAGTATTGGACTACGATGACATACCCAAGTTGAGACCACTGCATGATGCAATTACAGACACTTTAAAAGCTGTTGCGTGGTTTTGGCATACTACGTTTAATCATCAAACAGAAAGCCCTAGAATACGCTTGTATATCGCTTTGAATGAGCGTGTCAATGCAGATGATTACCGTAAGTATACAAAAGTGTTGGTAAATAAAATAGGTCATCCAGTAGATGAGGGGAGTTTTCAACCTAGCAGAGCGATGGCGTTGCCCGTATATCAACAAGATAAATATCCGTTCTTACATCAGTACAATGATGCACCTATTTTGAATGCTGAGACACTAGAAAAGTGGTCGGAAGAAATTGAAAGGCAAACAGATCAATCAATTACAACTAACTTTAACAAGCGCGATGATGCTTATTGGCGTGATATTAGTTTTTCTGTTGCAAAGGGCAATCGTAATAATTCTTTAGCTAGTTTGATAGGACATTTATTTAGCCGACATGTAAATGAATACATTGTATACTCATATGCTTTGCTATGGGGACAAAATGCATGTAAGCCGCCATTAAAAGAACGTGAAATAAATGCTACATTTCAATCGATTTTAAAGAAACATCGTAATAAATAGAAAGGGGGAAGTATATGGAACTAACTAAAGATGATATTCTTCACGAAATTGAAGAAGTTAAGCAAGAAAAAGATGCTATTCAAGAAGTTATTCCTAAAGGATATGAAATTGAGCAACATCAAAATGGTGTGGCGCTTTATCAAATTATTCCTAGTAAAAAAGATGGCGAACCAGATAAGAAAATATTTATCACTAATACAATTCCCCTAATCACTGACCGATTCGAAGATATTGAAAGCAATGAAGTGAGTTTTAATATGCTTTTTTATGATAATCATTTACCAGTGAATTTAGGTGTTAGTGCTGAAGAAATATCTGATAGTCGTCAATTACTAAAATTAGTTAATCGAAAATTAGATGTAACTTCAACCACTTCAACTAGGTTGATTGACTATATTAATAAGTCAAAACGATATAATCCACCAGTAAATGTTAATGTGGCCACTCGTTTGGGGCATGTGAAAGGATATTTTATTTATCCCTATCAAGAAGAAATGAAGAATAGCAACATAAAGTTATTTAATAATGATAAGGGATTTCAGAAATTGATAGATTCGTTTCAAAGTAAAGGCACACTTAATAGTTATTCAAAAAAAGTATTTAACCAAATTAAGAACTTGCCTATGGTTATGGTTATGCTATATGCGTCACTAGGTTCAGTATTGTTGCGTGAATTTGGATTACAGCCTTTTATTGTAGAAATCTCGGGCAGTACCTCAACAGGTAAGACATTCACGCTTAACTTGGTTTCTAGTGTATGGGGTACAAGTGACCTTATTACTACATGGGGTTCTACGAAGAACAGTATTGAAGCAATGGCATCATTCTTAAATTCATTTCCAATGTTTAAAGATGATACACGTAATACAAATCCCAAGTTTGTTGCTAATGCAACTTACAATTTCTCGAGTGGTGAAAGTAAATCAAGAAGTAATATCAATTTAACACTTAACGCTAAAAAAGAATGGCGAAATATAATGCTTTCTACTGGTGAGGCGTCTATTTCTAATATGGCAGACGAGAAAGCTGGTGTATCTGCTCGTGTAGTTACACTTCAAGATCAACCATATCCAGATAATTTTGATTTCACCACATTAGATAAAGCATTTAGAGAAAACTACGGTACGTTAGGCATAGCATTCATTAAGCAATATGAATCTAAACAAGAGACATACAAGAGTGCATTTGATAGTTATCAAAGGTACTTTAATCGAAAAGGTAGCAATGAAATCATGCAACGTTTAGGGCGTGCATTCGCATTACTACAGGTTACTGGCGAAATTCTAAATGATATTGAGGGATTTGAACATGATCATTTTAAAATTATTGAACAAGCCTATGACAGTATGATTAGAAATAATAAGACGATTGATAAACCTAAGCAATTTCTAGAGGAAATACTGCAATATTTAGATGCGAATAGAAATAATATTGCTGGTGATGGTTATAGTTCTGTCAAAAATGGTGATATAAAAGCAATATATAAACGTGATTATTTATGTATATTAGGTCAAACTGTACACGATAAATTAGGTCACGAAATGCAAACTATTACAGGACAATGGGATAAAAAAGGCTATTTAATAACTAGTAAAGACAGAATTCAAAAAGAAGTTAGGTATAACTCTCAAAAGAATAGAGGATATGCTATTAAAAATGAGATTGTAAAAGAATTAGGTTTTGATTTTTCTAATTCACATAATCCATACAATTAAAAAAGTCCCCGAAGTCTCCAAGCAGTCCCCACTAAATAGAAATAATTGGGGACTTAATAAACACTATTAATTCAATACTTTATGGGGATTAGTCCCCAAAGTCCCCAATAAAAAATAGTGTTTATAATAAATAATTAAAAGAGTGATAATTGTAATTTGATATATAGCTACTATTGTTTATAAATATGGTGACTATGGGGACTATTTCTAACAAAACAAGTTATATCAACGGTTACAGCAGTCCCCAATTAATAAATAAAATGGGTACACACTGGGGACTAGTACCCACTTTAAATAAAAAATATTAAAAAAGTTTTGGAGGTTACACATGGAAAAAGAGCAACTTAAACAGTATATGTACGATTATGTAAAAGAACATGAGGAAATTCCTATTTATCAGTTAGAGGATTTATTTAAAGAATTAGATTATGCCTTTAAAGGAAAAGCAAGCGTAAGTCATGACATAGATAATAATATCGTATTTTGGAGTGGGTGGAACGAGATGACAATGCGTGCACTGATTGAATTAGTTAAAGGTGAACAACTTGATCTTGTGTATAGAAGTAGTTATGTAATGCGTTATTTGTTAGATGGTCGAGTACCCAATTTACCATTAGCAATTAGTTATCCAGAATATGAGAAACAAACTGAAGTACCATCATGGTTACCTATGTTATTAAGAGTAACCAATAAAGGAGCGGAATAATATGAACATAGAAATAATCGCGAACCAATTTGAAACAAGAGCAGGCACGTTATTAAGATATTACACAGGTTTATTAGAAAGTAGCAGAAAGACACCGTTTGGATTCAAAATATATAACGATCCGTTTGATATGGTGTATGTGGTCATGGAAGGTAATTTGTACGGTCACATTTACATTCAAGACTGCAATGTGAGAAAAGCGTTTGAATTAGCGTCTCCTAAGCACACTGAGGGGCTTATAAGAAATATTGAGGGTCATTATGCTGGTTATGAAATAGAAGATGATGAGCATATGTCTATTAGCGATATGATGGCAGATAATCTATTTAACGATGAGTATTTTATGTATGGACTTGAGACATTCGCAGAAAGCAATAATACTGATATGTTCGAGTATATGGAAAAAGATTTTGGCGTAGAAGAACTTGAGGGTATTCAGTCTAGTAATGCTGATGTGATAGGTAATATGGAAATGTTATACCAGTTAGCAACAGGAATTAATGAACCAGCAACAGAATTAGTTGAGGGATTGAAGTTGGTAACTGAGTTTGTGCAAGACGAGAACGCTACACAAGATGATTATACGGCGTTAGAGCGTAAGTTAAGTGAATTGAAAGCATCTTACTACAGTTTGAATAAGTAACTTGATAAGGGGGCACATGTGTTGTGTGGCTCCTATATATAGCTAATAAATGTTAATTGTTGTAGAAATACACTAGGGTATAAAATGTTCGAAATACGAACATTAGTTCTTTAGGTAATATACTACATTTTACTACTTAAATGCTTTTAAAAGCTTATTTAACAATAAAATAATGTATGTTAAGAAAAAGTAACAATGGCATAAATAACGAACGTTAGTTTGTGTTTTTTGTGTAAATTTAGTATAATTAAGGTATAAAGTAATTGAATAAGTGAGGTGAAACAGATGCAAAAAATGATAGAAAAAGAAAAGACGTACAACTTACCCGATGAACACCGCCAAGTACTCAATGTGATAAGAAATACGTCTAAGAAATATATTACTAAAACCAATATTTTAAATCAATTGGGAATATCAGTTAATCGAACTAACGAAAGATGGTTACGTTTAACTATCAATAGCTTAATACTTCAATACCATTATCCAATTGGTTACAACTACAGTAAGACACACAGAGGCTATTACATGATTGAGAATGAGCTTGATAGACGTAATGCTATCACTAGTATTCAACGTCAAATAGAAGGTAGCCAAGCACGTATTGATGCTATTGAAGAAATGGAAATCTAAAAAGGATGTAGTGATATGGAATTGGCACAAAGATTTGCAGTTAAGAACCTAAAGACAAAATATAATGCTACATACCTAAAGCAAGCATTTGATGAATGGGAACAACGAATAGAAGATATGTACGCACTGCACTATCCGAGAATGTTTATTGATCCATACACTATGCAGTTATCCTATGAGTCGAATCACATAGAAGATTTAGCATTATCTATTATTGAAGAACGGGATAATCTACACAAATATAAGCGTCATTCAATGAATGATTTAAGGCAATTTCATAAACTATTATCTCAATATTCTGATGATGAACAACGACAAATTAAAAGGTATCAAAGAGATAGTATTTTGATTGATGATGAATTATTAAATCGAATTAGTGATGACATTTTGCAATTAGTGAATTCAACTAAAGATAACAAACGTCAATCCATGCAAGAAGAAATCAAAGTAGAAAAAGAAAAGCGTAAGATAGACGGTAAAGCTCGTAAGCAACGTATTAAAGAACGTTTGAAACAAGAGAGGCAACAAAAACAAATGCAATTAGTATAAGGAGAAGTGAAAATGAAAACAGAATCATATTTTGAAGAGTACAATCAGTTTGTAACTGATCAACGCAATGCAATTAGTGAATTAGAACAACAACGTAATGACTTACAAGCTAAAATCAAAGCAGATAAAGAGGAATATAAGCAGTTAGTAGCGAATGGTGAAGATGATAAGGCAGATGAACTATATCAAACAAGTGATACAAAGGAAAAGCAATTAAAGGCCATCAACAAACGTCTTACTACTAAACAAGAAGTATTTGATGAAACTAGAAAAGAAAAAGCTATTGAATTGATTAAACATCAATCTGAATTACCCAAGTTATATGAGGATGAAAAACAAGAACTAATAGCTAAATTTGAACCAATCATTGAGCAATACAACGATATTATTGATGAAATTAATGATTTAAACGAGCGATACACAGAGGAGTTCGAACGTTATGCGATTCCTTATAGACGCGAGAATTTCGACGAAGATGCCCAAATAAGAAGTGACCTAAGACCTCATTTTAGAGAATATGCACCACAGTATTATGTTTCTAAGAGTGAATTGCCGATTATAGGTACAAATCAAAAATTGAAGTTTGTAAAGGAGCGACAACATGGGTAGAAAAGATGAATTATATAAAAAGGTAATAGCCAATTTAATTGCTGGCACTGATGAAGATGGCAATGTAATTATAACTGATGAAGATTGGGAAAATGTTGACCGTATTGGAGAAGAAATTAATGCTCAAGTCGAAAAAGAGAATAGAAAAGAGAAATTGAGAGACACTCAATCTATTCAAGAATATGCACGCTTGAATCGTGTAACTAATTCTGAAAGATCTAAGAATATTCATCAGCAAAATATTGATGGTATGAGCTTACGAGAAATAGCTCGAAAGAATAGAGTTGTTAACTAAACTAAACGCCTATCCTCACGGGTAGGCAATCTTTATATTAAGGAGTGAGTATATGGACAAATTAACACCTAAACAAGAGCGCTTTGTGAATGAGTATATTAGAACATTAAATGTTACGCAGAGCGCTATAACGGCTGGTTATTCGCCTAAAACGGCACATGTATCGGGGTGTCGTTTATTAAAGAAGAAACATATTAATGAATACATTCAAGAGCAAAAGAAAAAAGTTATAGATGAAAGTGTATTAAGTGCTAATGAGCTATTGCATCTATTAACTAATTCAGCAGTTGGTGATGAGACTGAAACAAAGGAAGTTGTAGTTAAACGTGGTGAATATAAAGAGAACCCACAGAATGGTAAAGTTCAGTTAGTTTATAATGAATATGTTGAGCTAATAGAAGTACCTATTAAGCCTAGCGATCGCTTACGTGCTCGTGATATGTTGGGTAAATATCATAAATTATTTACAGATAAGCAAGAAATTACAAATCGTAATTTTGAAATTAACATAGGCGAATGGGATGAAAATGTGGATTGAGAAGTGAAGCAAGTAATCAACAATTATCCTAATAATCAAATATTTATTGATAACGTGTTAGAAAAATATTATTTAAACTATGGAGTTGAATCTTTTCAAAGATTTGACTCTTTATTGCTGCTTTAAAATAAACTTTAATGTATATTTATATTATTAAATATAACTGTGAATAGGTGATTATAGTGTACGAATTAGAGCCGATGCAAATACCAGAAATTAATATGTTTAATGAAGAACTAGATAAAGAATTACAAGAATTTTATTATGAAAAACAAATGAAGAACGACGAAAAAATAGCTAGGGATATAGAAAGAAATCAATATTTGAAAACAATTGCTGAAAATACTGATTTAATAGTTTCTCAGACATTAAATATAATTAAATATCTTCAAACAATAGACAGTTTATTAAGTAAGCAAAACATTACTTTGAGTGAAGTTAATATCAATCAATCTGAATTAAAAAATATTAATGCTGATATATATTCAGAACTGGTAAAAGTTAGAATAGGGACGGAAGAAGATAGATTAAATGCCACTAGGACATTAACTGAAAGAATAGGAGATGTGACAAGTATTGCTAGTGATCTATTTACTATAATTCAAATGTTAATTGGAAAGTTTTGAAGTGAAGTAGCTATTTACTGATAAAGTAGATATGAATGTGGCGACACCAGTTTTTATAGATAGTATCGGTCAAGACGATGAAAAGAATGAGCGAGATTTAAAAGAATTGGAAAATAATATCTAAATAGTGAGATTTAAGAAGGAATATATCTACTTATCTATGTTTAATACTTAAAAAAATGGCTATATTAATGTAAGAGTTATGCATTTGTATAACTTGAAACACTCAAAAAACTATAGTTTTTACTACACTTATTTAAGATATGGTATTTATCTTCTATTTATTAAATAATTATTTTCCTTTAGATTTTCACCCAATCTCTTGTTATTAGAAAAGCTTTCGTTAACCATATCTTAATAAGGTAGTTTTTTATTTTTGTAAAATGCTTCATTTGGGGTTATATTTATAAGAAGTTAATGTTAGATTAATATTAGTGAGATATTAATTACGTTCTCACGAGGCATTCTATCATCATTATTAGTTTTCTTTCGAAAGATAGTCCTAGTGGCTATCTTTTTGTATTGTGAAAATCTTTGTAAGTGTGTTATAATCTATGTCTAAAACCAAAACTTTTTATATCTAAAGTACTCAAAATTGAGTACTTTAGTTTCAAACTAAAGTTACGTAAATAAAATAGTAAATTTTTGCATTTTAGAGTTCAATATTATATTATATATATTAGTAATTGATAACCTCATATATTCGTTACTATTTAAGAACAGTTTATTTAACTGTTCTTATTTTTATGGTATTATATACAATACATGCAACCCTTTGTAGAAAGCTATAAAAAATCCCTGACTAGTTTACTTATGCATGTCACTGGGTAAATTCGCAATACTTTTTAACTAAGAGTCATTGACCGTATCAGTTATGATACGGTTTTTTTTATGAAATGATTGTCAAAAAAATGTAAATTAATTTGGTTCCGTCGTTAGTAAAAAAATGATACATTGAAATTAGGAATATAAATACTACAAAAGAATTGTAGTGGTTTTGCTTTGAATCATTCCCTCTTGTTTCTATTTGTATAAAAGGTAATCATAGTGATTGCCTTTTTTTATTTAAACGGTATATTAAAATTTGTGTTTACGTAAGATAATATGTTATATTTTAAATATCACATGAAATAAGCACTCATTAAATAACTTTTATATTCTTCCAACCACGTTCATTATGATCGTGGTTTTTTATTAGTAAAAATGTTATAATTGTACATGGGGCTCCCCAGCTCCATAATTGCTTACGCATTTAAATAGCTTTTCGCCACACTCAAATAAGAGTGTGGTTTTCTGTATTGAATAAGAATTGTAATGATCGAATCAACTGAATTTAAATAATAGTATAATAATAACCGTCGTACATATTGCATATAAAATAGTCCATAATGTGTAAATTATCTTATGATGGTGGTCTATTAAATTAAATAACATGTATAGATAATAAGAGAACAGCAAAAGACAAATAACACAGAGTATATATAGGCATACTATGACAAAGGTCAATGCACCATCACCTCACTAAAAATTCATATATTTTTAGTTTAACAGATATTTTAATTTATTTAGTGAATACTATGTTTAAAATATAAGAAATCGGTTAGACAATGGTAGAGTCAATGGAGCCAGTTGGCTCTACCCCTTTGTATAATATTCATGAAAACCCCAACACCACTTTAATTAGTGGTGTTTTTTATGTTTAAATTATTAGAAATCGGTTATAATATCTGTAGAGCTGGTCACTCGTTTTTAAGATCTTCAATATTTTTTCAATCTTTAAAGAATACCATATCTATTTAAATAGGTATGGTATTTTTTTATGTTCTGAGAAACGTCCTGTGTTACAGTGGCAAATATTATTTCGTAACTATACTATGTGTGTTAATGGTAAATGAATTTGGCGTCATGAAATGCAAGATCAGTATAATTAGTAAATCTAATTATGAAATATCATAAGATTAAAGCAAGTTAAAGAAAATGATCTTGGCATAAGATTAAAGCAAGTTAAAGAAAATGATCTTGGCATAGTGAGTGATCAAATTGATTAAAGTCAGTAAATTAAAACAGAACTCAAGTAACTAAATTTATAAAAGTTAGTGAAGAACTTTCTGATGATTCCACGTGGAATCAAACAATTTTAAGGGCAAAAAAAGGGCATAATTTTGAAACAAAGAGCAAGAGTATGAACTTTAATTTAATGATGGCATAGCTATATATACTGATTTATAGGCGTTTTGATTGTTGATGGAATGTTATAAAATATGTCTATATAAAAGAAGAACAATAATATATAGTTTATTGTCGGAACCTTGTAGGCTTAGCCTATGAGGTTCTTTTTTGTTTTCAAAAACTTCATGAGGGATATTTAATATATAAACAATGTGAATCTGAAGACTTTGAAATTTTCCATGTATGGAGTTGCTTAGTCATTTTTGTTAAGCTTAAAGTATACATAATGATTTATTGATATTTATGGGGTGATGGGTAATCAATTCTAAGGTGAATGAAGCAATTAAAGGTGTATGTATTAATTTAATGTTTACGTTTGCAATTGGTATTGCAATTACTTATTTTAACTTTGATTACGGTATTGATAATGCCTTTTTTCATTTTTTAGAAAAAATTAGCGTTGTAAAGTTCTTTGACAATCATTCTGCGAATACTGCAGTGACGCTAGGACTATTGTTAACAGCTTATGAAGTCATTGATACATTATTTTTAGAGGATGATGAAGAGGATGAAACTGAGCGCTCTATAAACGAAAAATAAATCACGAATAAAGAAAAGCTATGGCTGAAACTGATTGAATGTCAGTGCCATAGCTTTTCTTAATTATTGTTATTAAAACGACCTAATAAAAATGAAGTTAAACTACTTAAAATAATTAATATAATAAGAAAAGAAAGTAGATAAATTTGATTGCTTTCAACATGAAAACCCATCTCAAATTGACCATGTAAATGACCATTAATATAAAAATTGAGTGTAATAATGGTCAGAATTAAAATAATAGATATCGCACTTAATAAATCGAAACCTATTTTAAAAATGAAAAATTTATTTTTATTTGCGTTCAAGATGATACAACCTTTCATATTCTTAGAAAATAATAAGTCGGTACCAGCCCATTTGTTTATTGTGCATTCGTTATTGAATGAATTGCAATTAGAAATTTTAAACGAATGGTTAATAATTATCAATATATAAATATCTATTTTTTTACTAGTTTTAATAAATTTTTAACTAAAATGGTTTCGGGATGTGATTATGGGGTATACACCATAGGTAGACATAATGATAATTATGTATTGAAAGGAGTGAAGACACATGTTCGGATTAATAGGAATGATCATCGTAGGTGGTCTTATCGGTTGGATTGCAGGTGCAATTCTTGGTAAAGATATCCCAGGCGGTATTTTAGGTAATATTATTGCTGGTATCGTAGGTGCATGGGTTGGTTCAATGATCTTTGGACAATGGGGCCCAGAACTAGGTAAAATTTATATCTTCCCAGCATTATTAGGTTCAATTATTTTAATTTTCTTAGTTTCATTAGCTTTAAAAGCTTTACGAAAAAAATAATTGTAACATAGCAATAGAGATGACCTTAATTGATAAGGACATCTCTATTTTTTTATTATTTAATAGTAGCCAAATTACTCGACGTAAATACTGGCTAAAATGGTCATTAGAAGTGTTAGTAAACATGCTAGAAGGATGATATTTTGTACTTTAATTGAATTACTTTTATCACCATTTTGTCTATATGTATAAAATAAATAAAACCATGACAAAATGACGAGTATACCTAAAATAATAATCACTATTTTCATAATATATATACCTCCTCATTGGTTACGTACCCTAATCGATTGATCATAATTGAAGAGATATGTTGATAAAAGTGATTATAAAAATATATATCATTTAAATTTAGACAAAAAAGAGGATGACGCTGGGTAACGCCATCCAGGAGTATTATGTTCATGAATATAAAAGACTTTGTAGTTACTTATTAACTACATGTATATAATATCATGAATTATATTAAAATACCAATTAAAACAACTTAATTCTAAAATAAATTTTTCGTTGTGTACATTTAATTATAAATATGCAATCATATCATTCATTTTTTAATTTTATTTATCTTATATGCATGAATAGTTAGTCAATTCTCAATATTTTTCGAAGTGTTGTATGTTTATGCATGGATTGATACGATAGCTTTATGGAGGGATTCATTTTGGAAGGTATATTAACATTTATATTGATTTCACTCTTAATCATCATTGTACCTGGTCCTGATTTTCTAATTGTAATGAAAAATACGGTCCATTCAGGAAAAAGAAACGGTATGATGTCCGCATTAGGTATTACCACGGGTCATATTGTTTACGCTAGTTTAGCTATTTTTGGAATTATATACATATTAACAAGTTTATATTATGTCTTTGTTTTGATTAAAGTACTTGGTGCATGTTATTTAATCTATTTAGGCGTACGCTCTATCTTATCAGCACGTCAATCGATGTCCTTTAATGATAAAAAACAAGACTTAAATCAAGTGTCATATCTATCATCATATAGACAAGGTTTCTTAAGTACGATATTAAATCCTAAAGCATTACTTTATTACATGAGTATATTACCTCAATTCTTATCACAAGGAAATATACATATGACCTCTCAAGTTGCAGTTTTAGCATTATCGGTAGTGCTTGTAACATGTTGTTGGTTCCTATTCTGCGTCTTTATATTTCAATATATTAAATTACTGTTCAGTAATCCTAAAATTAAAGCTATTTTTGATTATGCGGTAGGAATTATTTTAATTGGATTATCAATTAATTTATTATTAAGTAAAACAAGTTAATATGAGTGAGGAGATTCAAAATGAAAATATATTTAGTAAGACATGGTGAATCTAAATCCAATTATGATAATAAGTACGGGGAGCCTTATTTTTGTGGTCAACTTAATGTGCCATTAACGGAACAAGGTACGGAGAGTGCACAAGCATTGGTGAATTATTTTACGAATAAAAACATTGATCATGTATACGTTTCAAGCTTATTAAGGACACAACAAACGTATGAAGCAATATTTCCTTATAATATACCGACAACATTTACTGATTTATTAAAGGAAAGATCGCTAGGTGTCTTTGAAGGGAAATATAAAAAAGAAGTGTCACAGGACGAAACTTTTTATAAATATTTTAATGATGATAACTTCAAAGATTTCCGTCATAGCTTTACTCAAAAAGCACCAGAAGGAGAAAGTTATCAAGACGTATTTGATAGAGTAGCAACTTTTTTCAATTCTATTGTTGATCGTAATGCAGATCAAATTGTCATAGTCGCCCATCAGGTTGTCATTAGATGTATCTTTGTGTATTTAGAACAAATAACGAAAGAAGAAGCATTAACTGCTAAAATCGAGAATTGTAAACCTTATCTTATTGAAATGTAAAAAAGAGTGAAATACCCCTATATGATAGGGGCATTTCACTTTTTTAAATTTAAGACGTCCAGTAGTCTAAATAGATACATTTTAATTTGTGGACGTTGTCTTTTGTTTCGATGAATCCACTATGAGCGTTACAAAAACACTTATTATAATTAAAATTGAAGATATAGTAGCGGTAACGCCAACCCAATAGTTTTCCATAAAGAATGCGATAAGCGCCAATAATGCCCATACTGGAACCGCAATAATTTGAAGAATACTTGAAATAATTCTGGTTGTCATATAGTTGAAAAAACATAATATGAGTGCAGGTAATGCCATTGCCACCATAGTCCCTATTGCAGACCAAAGTTCTACAGGCTTATCCAAACTGATTGTATTAGGCCCAGTGGGATATTTAGCACACATTAAAATAGTTAACACTGTTGATAAAATCGCGAGCACTACAAAAGATACACGTAACTTCATCTTGTCACTCTCCAAAATTTTTTTAAATGAGTAAATAAAAAGTTTAACTATCTATAGTGTGACTTAGACGTCGGGTGATGTCAATTTGGCTTAAGATATAAATAAAAGCTTCTAATCCGCAAATTTTATAACGGTTAGAAGCTTTTTAGTTTATTTATCAAATACATCAGTTTTGATATTTTTCTTGTCTAAGAAAGATTTGATTTTATCTTGTTGCTTTTTGTTTACATCGCCTGCATAGTTGGTTGGTACGTCTACGACATTGATTGAATTTTGTGGTTGATAATTCAATTGCTCAATGTCTTCATCAACGTTAGCGATTGTACTATTAAGTGCTTTAAAATATTTGATAATACGATTAGTTGGATCTTTATATTCACTTGGAATCTTGTTATTATTCACAAACTTTTTAAAGTGTAAGTCGTTTTTTACTGCAAGATTAGACAATTCACTTAATTGTTTGGATTGCTTTTTAGTGATCTTAGTGCTGCTATCACTCTGTCTGTCTAATTTATGTTGCATCACGTACTTATTATCTAAAATATCACTGTTAACTTGTAGATATTTTTTTAATGCTTTATTCATTTCGTCTTCACTGATAGTAGCATTGTTTTTATTAGATGTGAAAATATCTTTTTCCTTTAATTGCTTAGCATTTTTAGGTGCATGGGCACTACTATGTGAATCATGATCATTATCGTCTTCACTTTTATTTGCACAGGCTGATAAGATAAGTGCAAAAGATAAAATTAACGTGAGTAGAACTCTTTTTTTCATCAGGTTTGGAACTCCTTTTATTCATACAATATTCATTATTTTAAATTCTTACATATTATAGCGTATCACTTATCAAAAATGATTTGAATGTTTAAGCACTTAGTTATTTATGAACTATGAACATTTTGTGTATAAATAATTAAAGTGATTTTGTTTCATTAACAGTATAACCGCGTAAACTCCATAAACGTAGATGTGTCCAACCTTTTTCAATTTGTTTAGATAACTTTTTATCTGGTATTGGTAAAAGTTTATTTTGTTTAATCAAGTTATTCATCATCTCGACTGCATGAGCTTCATCTGGTGCTATTCTTAGGTGGAATAAGATATATCTTACGGTTTTTTCCTTTTTAATATCATCATCTTCTTTTATGTTATTTCTAAGAAACTTGATGAATTGTTTCAACTTGGTATTACGTGTATAAAATTCCTTATTTGCATATATTAATAATTCATCGAGATGGCTAGGTTCATAAAATCCTTTTAGTGGATCGTCTATCTCATCAATATTCGCGAGCATAGGAATAACTGGGTGTAATAACATATCATTTTGGACGATGACTAATTCATTGATATTCATAGCTTCTATTTCATTTTTAATGTCCTTTTCTGTCATATCTCTGTCGTATAAGTGTTTCATTAAATGAACCACACGTTCTAATGATGCATATCCATATAAATTCGTTATCGCAAAATAGATATTGAAAGGTGTTACATACTGTTGCATCTTCTTATTATTTTTCAATTGGTTTAGTTGTTCTTCAGCTAAATTTTGACGAATTTCGGGATCCATATAGATTTCAAGTTCTGGAACTTCAGTTTCTAGATCCTGCAGTTCTTCTTTAACAGAATCACTAGAGATATCATCATTACCCGCAGTATTTTTAGTATTTAGACGTAGACCTTCGAGTACTTGATTATCCTCAGAAACTATATGCTGCTCTTGGTGGCTAAGGAATGTCTCAATACCACCATTATCATGAATGTAATTTTGGATGAAATCTAAAGCGTCATAAGGAATAGATACGATATTATAGCGCTCATTATAATTAAATAAAAATAAGTGATCTAACACATCTGATACAGTATGTAATTTTGGATGTTTAGCTATTATGGCTGCCAAATCAATACTATTGTCATAATTGGTATGACTTTTAATGATTTGATGTAACATGAACAAAGATGACGGTTTAAAATGATTAAAGACATTTTCTAACAATGTATAATCTTTGAAAAAGGTATCATTAATTAAATTGACAGCGTCTGATTTTTTAATTTTTGACGGACTTTTAATTTGATAAAATTTCAAAATGTCTTGTAAGTTTTTCGATTTCAAAGTTGATAAATAATCTTTCAAAGATGTATGTTGAATTGCATTGAAAAGTTCTTTATCTAATTGATTTAATTGTTGAATAAGTAGTTGTCCTTCTTCGTCTTGGACTTTATTTTGGTAATGATTAGCGAAAACATGCGTATTGATTTGATTTAAATAGTGCGTATCTAGCATAAATGTATTTGTAGATGTCTTATAAATAAAGCCTAAACGTTGTGATAATTGACATTTATGTTTAATTTCTTTATTAACTGTGACGGGATTATCGTTACTGTTTAGCAATGATTTAATACAGTCTTGTTCGGTTTTATTCATTTGGTTATAAATGAAGTTAATGTGATGTGATTTAAAAGCAATATGTAATGTCTCAAGTGGTGAAAGTTTTCTAGGGATGTCTAAAAATGATTGGATTTCATAGATTTTTACTTTGGTAATATGATTTAAGGTGTTCATAATAGCTCCTTTAAAATTTATGATATGTGATGGATTTAGACTAGAAAACAGTGTCTTGATAATGTAAAAACCCAACGATGTTAAAGATTAAAACTTTTCATTAATTCCATCATAACATGTTTAAAGAATTAAATAATAAAAAAACAGAATTCCGTAGGGGAATTCTGTTTTGAAGATATATTAATGAAATGTTGAATCCATTTAATTAGTTTCTAATAATATAATCGAAAGCATTCAATGCGGCATTTGCGCCAGCGCCCATAGAGATAATGATCTGTTTGTTTTTCTGATCAGTTACATCACCAGCAGCGAATATACCTGGAACATTAGTGCTATTATTACGATCAATAACAACTTCACCACGTCCGTTAAGTTCAACTGCATCAGAAATCCATGAAGTGTTAGGTACTAAACCGATTTGTACAAAGATACCGTCTAAATTAACGACTTGTTCTTCGCCAGTGTTCATATCTTCATATTTGATACCAGTAACATGATCTTCACCAATAACTTCAGTAGTTCTGGCTTTAGTTTTAATGTCAACATTTGATAATGAACGTAAACGATCTTGTAGAACACTATCTGCTTTCAACTCATCAGAATATTCAAATACAGTAACATGTTTAACAATTCCAGCTAAATCGATTGCAGCTTCAACACCTGAGTTACCGCCACCGATAACTGCAACGTCTTTATTTTCGAATAGAGGACCGTCACAGTGTGGGCAGAAAGCAACACCTTTGTTGATTAAACGATCTTCGCCAGGAATGTTAAGTTTACGCCAACTTGCACCTGTTGAAATGATGGCTGTTTTAGTTTCTAATACAGCGTCATTTTCTAAAGTAACGCGAATAGCGCTATCTGTTTTTTCAATGTTTGTTGCACGAATACCAGTCATTGTATCGATATCGTATTGAGCGATATGATCTGCTAAATTAGAAGAAAACTCAGTACCTGTTGTTTCTTTAACAGTGATGAAGTTTTCAATGCCAGCAGTATCATTAACTTGACCACCGATACGGTCTGCAACAATACCAGTGCGTAAGCCTTTACGTGCAGTATAGATTGCAGCACTACCACTTGCAGGGCCACCACCGATAACTAATACGTCATAAGGATCTTTGCCTTCGAATTCAGATGCATCTGCAGTACTTCCTAATTGGTTAAGAATATCTTGAATTGTCATACGACCATTACCAAATTCTTCTCCGTCTAGGAAAACAGCTGGTACGGCCATGATATTTTCAGATTCTTCACGGAAGACAGCACCGTCAATCATTGTATGTGTAATGTTAGGGTTAATTACACTCATTAAGTTCAATGCTTGAACGACATCTGGACATTTTTGACAAGTTAAACTTACGTAAGTTTCGAAATTGAAAGAGCCTTCTAATCCTTTAATTTGATCAATTACGGATTGTTGTTCTTTAGGTGCACGTCCACTTACTTGTAAAATAGCTAATACAAGTGAGTTGAACTCATGACCTAATGGAATACCCGCGAAGGTAATACCTGTTTCTTCGCCTGGGCGATTTACTGAGAAACTAGGTGTACGTTTTAAAGATTTTTCAGTAACTGTTATGTGCGCAGACATGTCAGCTACTTCATCTAATAACTCTTTTAATTCTTTTGATTTATCGTCAGAGCCAAGGCTAGCGACGAATTCAACGTCGCCTTCCATAAACTCAAGTAATTGTTTTAATTGTTGTTTTAAATCAGCATTAAGCATTTTCAATTAATGCCTCCTTAAATTTTACCTACTAAGTCTAATCCTGGTTGTAAAGTTTCAGAACCTTCTTCCCATTTTGCAGGGCAAACTTCACCTGGATGTTGACGTACATATTGAGCAGCTTTGATTTTGTGTACTAATGTGCTTGCGTCACGGCCGATACCGTCAGCATTGATTTCAGCTGCTTGAACAACACCATCAGGATCGATAATGAAAGTACCACGTTGAGCTAAACCAAGTTCTTCATCTAATACGTCGAAGTTACGAGTAATAGTTTGTGAAGGGTCACCAATCATATTGTATTGGATTTTGCTAATAGCATCTGAATGATCGTGCCAAGCTTTGTGTACGAAATGAGTATCAGTTGAAACTGAGAATACATTTACGCCTAATTCTTGTAATTTATCGTATTGGTTTTGTAAATCTTCTAATTCAGTTGGGCAAACGAATGAGAAGTCAGCTGGGTAGAAGCAAACTACACTCCAAGAACCTTTTAAATCTTCTTGAGATACTTCTTTGAATTCATCTTTCTTTGGATCGTAAGCTTGTGCTGTGAATGGTAAGATTTCTTTATTAATTAAAGACATAGGTAAATTCCTCCTGATATTTGAAATGTTTTATTAGAATTAGATAACAATCATTGTTTGTTTATAATAATTCTAATCTCTTACTAATTATTATTACATTTAGGATTTAAATAGTCAACTTCATCAACTTATATAATTAATAGCACGTTGAGAAATTGATGATACGTGTATTATAAGCCTATAAATGAAATTGATCGCTTAAGTGAAATAAGTGATATTGATGAAATAATTTACTACTGTCACACATTAAATAATCAATTACATTCTCAACTAAAGGCTTGTTATTGATAATATAGTGTAATTTTATTACATTCCACTATACTTTGATATTAACATGTTGTCTCAAAACTTTCATAAAAGAAGGTTTGTTATAGTGTTAACATTATTAGACTTTAATTAAATGATGATATTAAAACACGTCCAGGCTACCTAATGAAACTATTAGGTAGCCTGGACGTGTTATTAAGATAAGATGTTTTGAAAAAATTATTTGCATAGAAATACCTAAGTTATCGTAATCTTGAACGTTTTCTATATGTTAGTATAGTTAAAATTATAATACTTATTACCCAAATGGATAAATAAATTAAGTTATTAGTTTTGTTTTCCAATAATAAAGTGAATACTAAATTAGACGGGACGAAAGATAAAATTTTATCGATGATTTCATTTGTATCTAAGAACATTTTCATTTGTGCCATACCAAATAGGAATATAATAATGAAATTATAAAATTGAGATTGTCCTATAGTATTTGATAGTAAGCCAGCTAAAATGCCTAGACATGTATAGAATATAAGTAACAACAATAGTGAAACAAAACCACTCCAATTAATTGAAAAACTTTGTCCCAATAATAATAGACTAATTACCGAAATGATTACAGATAATAATATACCTAAAAGTGCTTTTGATAATAAGATTTCTAACATTGTAGTCGGTGTTTGAATTAATCCTATCAATGTCTTTTTATCATTTTCTTCTGCGATACTTTGTAAAGTAATTACTGTATTGCACATTATAAATGAAAAATTAATAATTAATACAATGAAGAATATTTTTTGTTCTTTATTAGTCTCCATTTCATTAAGCATAAAATGATATAAAAGTGTAAGACCAATGACGAGCAAAGGCATTAAATAAACAGAAGGATTACGCCATGTTTCTTTTAATTCTTTTTCGAAAAGGGCAGTTAATCTATTCATTTTCATTGTTATTTAACTCCTCTCCAGTTACTTTTAAGAACACTTCGCCAAGTGTAGGTAGATCTGTAGATAGATATTTAATTTCGTCTTTTAACATTAAATCATGTATATAGTCAGCTGTTTGTTTGTTAATATTCATTGTTTTCTTTACGTCTACATGATCAATTACTGTTAGAGAATGATTTGAAAATGAATATCTTAAATTTTGAGGTGTATCAATTAATTTCACTTTACCATGGTTTATAAATGCTATTCTATCGCACAATTTATTAGCTTCATCCATATCATGGGTTGTAAGGAAGACAGTTGTTCCTTTTTCATTTAAAGCTTTTAATCCTCTATGGATATGATTTGTAGTCGTTGGATCTAGTGATGAAGTTGGTTCATCTAGAAAAAGAATATCAGGTGTATGAATCAATGATTTTGCTAGAAGAACTCTTTGCTTCATTCCAGCTGATAGATTTTTACATACTTTCTTTTTAGCATGCTTTAAATGAACTAATTCTAAAGTTTCTTCTACTTTTGATAAAGGAATTTCATATAATTGGGCAATAAGTTTCAAATTGTCATATACAGTTAATCTTTCATATATATTACTTAAGTCGGTTAGTATACCAATTGTCGCCATGAACTTACTAGAACCTATACTAGTATTATTAAATCCACTGACCTTTAGACTTCCCTTTGACGGACGTGAGAATCCAATAAGCATATTTATAGTAGTAGTTTTACCTGCACCACTAGGTCCTAAAAAACCAAATATTTCTCCTTTTTTAACTTCAATGTTCATATCATCAATTACAACTTCGCTATTAAAGTTTTTAGTTACGCGACTCATTTCTATGATATTTTCCATAGTCATCCTCCTTTGTAATCTAATTTAAGAATAGGAGGAATTGCTTGTAACATCATTAAAAATAGGATGAAATGTAAAATGGATGATCTGAAATGTATCTATTTAATTCTAAAATGTTCTTCGATATCATTTATTTTATTTCTTGAGATAGGTATTAAAGAATCTTTCGAATAATTTAGTCTTATAGAATACGAATTTTTGGACCAAGAAATAATTTCTTTAACTTTTTGAAGATTAATGATATAAGATCGATGACATCTATAGAATCCGTATGGAAGTATTAAGTTTTCCATGGATTGTAAAGTAGCATCATGTTCATAAGTTTCATTATTTACATGAATCTGAACTTTTCCATCTCTACTTTCGATATAATCAATATCGCTAGGATCTAGAAACATTGTTTTGTCATTTAATTTAACAGTTAACCTAGGTATTTGCTTTACTTCGAGACTCTTTGTGTTATCTTCTTTAGATTCTGTTGAAATTTCAACAGGTTTAAGGACATCTTTTGAAATTCTGAAAGATTTATTAGTCATGAGTAAGGCTTCTTCTGTATGGTTAGTAAGACAGATAATATTTTTTGTGTGCTTTTGATTGTTTAATAAAGTAATGATGATATCTTTTGTTTCTAGATCGGTACTTTGAATAGGTTCTTTGAGTAAAATGTTTTTGGAAGGGTGTAGTAAAGCTCCGGTTATTTTAAGGAGTTTGCTTTCTGAAATAGTTAAGTTTTTCACAAATTTATTGGCAAACTTAGATAAATAAAAAGTATAAAGAATATCATCAATAGTTGTATCAATATTGTACCACTTGATCCAAAATTTTATTATTTCTTTTACTTTCATTCTTTCTGGAAAAACATTATCTAGTATGAAGCAATAAATTAGTTCATTAGAATGATTTGCCTCAACAATCTCTTTTTGAATTTCTTCTTCTGCAATAATTGAAATTAAAGAAGTTTTTATGTCTTGCTTTTTTCGAGCATTTTTATTTAAGTAAATCATCATTAATACCCCTTACAAGTCTTATTTATCTAAAGTATAACTAAAAAACGCTAATTTTATAACTTTAAATTTTCACCTGATTAATTAAAAATACTTTTTTGTAGATTAAGGTACAATACTCGCTGTAAATCCAATTAATTTAATTTCCAGTCGAAAAGGGTATACAATATTTAAAGATTATTAACGAAAATATTATTTTTCGAGAGTAGGAGTGGGAATAGTGTCAGATTATGTATATGAATTAATGAAAAAACATCACTCGGTGCGCCGTTTTAAATCAACACCTTTAAGTGAAGATACAATTGAAAAATTAGTGGAAGCAGGTCAAAGTGCTTCTACATCTAGTTATTTACAAACTTATTCAATTATTGGTATTGATGACCCTGAAATTAAAGAGGATTTAAAGGAAGTATCAGGTCAACCATATGTTGTTGAGAATGGTTACTTATTTGTCTTTGTTTTAGATTATTATCGTCATAATTTAATTAATGAGAATGTAGAATCAAACATGGAAGTTTCTTTTGAATCTGCTGAAGGTCTATTAGTGGGATCGATTGATGTAGCTCTTGTTGCTGAAAATATGGCTGTTGCAGCTGAGGACATGGGGTATGGCATTGTTTACTTAGGCTCATTACGTAATGATGTTGGTCGTGTACGTGAGATTTTAGACTTACCTGAGTATACTTTCCCATTATTTGGTATGGCTGTTGGTGAACCAGCAGAGAATGAAAATGGTTCTGCAAAACCTCGATTACCATTAGAACATGTTTTCCATAGAAACCAATATAATTCAGATAAAGAAAAACAAATCAGTGAATTACAGTCCTATGATCAAACAGTAAGTGATTATTATAAAGCGCGTACCGATGGAGAAAGAACTGAAACTTGGTCACAACAAATCGAGTCATTCCTAGGAAATAAAACAAGATTAGACATGCTAAATCAACTTAATGATGCAGGATTAATCAAAAGGTAATAACGCTATTTAATCAATAGTGATGTTATGGTTTCAGGATTAATTGTTGGTGTCAGAAATAGCATCATCTTAATTGTAGATTTAATAAAATAGTATTAAAAAAGGGAGGAGGCAATTTAATTGTCTCCTCCCTTTTATTTTAAAATATTTAATCTGTTGTCAGTTCACCATATTCATTAGATTCGAATGCTTTTTTGTCCCAATTTTTAGTGAGTTTGGCAGTGCCCGTGCCTGCTAACATAGAATCATTAACATTAAGAGCAGTACGACCCATGTCAATAAGAGGTTCGATAGAAATTAAGACGCCGGCTAATGCAACCGGTAAATTTAGTGTTGATAATACTAATATAGATGCGAATGTAGCACCGCCACCTACACCAGCAACACCAAATGAACTGATAATAACCACGGCTACTAATGTCACGATAAATTGTAAATCGATATTTACATGTGCAACCGGTGCAACCATGATCGCAAGCATAGCAGGATAGATACCTGCACAACCATTTTGTCCAATAGACAGACCAAATGTTGCGGAAAAGTTAGCGATACCTTCAGGTACACCAAGTCGTGTTGTTTGTGTTTGAATATTTAGCGGTAAAGAACCAGCACTTGAACGTGATGTAAAGGCAAAGGCCAATACTTCAAATGTTTTCTTCATATATTTGACTGGGTTGATACCAAGGATAGTTAAAATGACTAGATGAATGATATACATTGTGATTAATGCTGCATAAGACGCTATCATAAATTTACCTAGAGTCCAGATAGCAGCAAAGTCACTGGTAGCAATCGTTGAAGCCATAATAGCTAAGATGCCATAAGGTGTTAATCGTAATACGAAGGTTACGATAGCCATGACAATAGAATAAATCGCTTCAATACCACGTTTAAGTGTGTCACCATGTTCAGGTTCTTTACGTGCAACGCGTAAATATGCAAATCCAACAAATGACGCGAAGATAACGACCGCAATCGTAGATGTTGTTCTTTCACCTGTAAAGTCTAAGAATGGATTGCTAGGTAATAATTCTAAGATTTGTTGTGGTAACGTATGCGCAGTTAAATTTTTAGCCTCTTTAGTGATTTCACTACCGCGTGAATGTTCAGCGCTACCTAGATCAATGGAAGATGCATCTAAACCGAAGAGTAACGCATATCCAATACCAACCAAGGCAGCTATAGCTACAGTCCCAATTAAAAACATGAAGATATAACTACCGATTTTAGCAAATTTGTCCCCAATTTGTATTTTACTGAATGCAGAAACGATAGAAATAAAAATTAACGGCATGACAATCATTTGTAATAGTGCGACATAACCATCGCCTACGATACTAAACCAATCACTTGTTGTTTTGATTACTTTTGAGTCGACTCCATAGATTAAATGCATTGCGATGCCTAAAATAATGCCTATAGCTAAGGCAGTAAATACACGTTTAGGAAATGAAATGTGTCTTTTAGCCATGACATTTAGCATAATAATGAAGGCAATGAGCACAATAACATTAATCACAGTTAAAAATGAGTCCAATGAATAACACTCCTTTTTAATTATTATGTTCTAAATTTATGTATTAAGAATATTACTCATATTTTTATAATTCAAGGCTATAAACTTCAAAGGTATATTTTTTATAATTAAAAATGTGCAAAGTATTAAATTGATTGAAAAAATAATTTTATTTGTGGGATATCATAAGATAGATATAAAAATAAGTGTTACATTCCAAATAAAAGAATTGGAATGTAACACTTATATGTAACGGAGTAATAAGATGGTAAGTAATGATTTAAGTTAATCTAATAAACTAAAAAATTCATCCATAACTGCTTTGTTATAAGATTCTACATCAAATCTACTATAGCTAGGTTGTGTACCTTTAATGAATGTTTCAATACCATTGGCTATATGTTGGATCTCATTTTTAACTAGCATACCGTATTTTCCATCTTCTAAAACGTAACGATTTGCAATTATGTCAGATGCTAATACTGGTGTTCCAGTAGATAAAGCTTCCAATATAACCATTGATTGTCCTTCATAATGTGAAGTCAAAGCAAATAAATTAGCACGTTTTAATAAATAAAATGGATTACGTTGATGGCCTAATAAAAACACATTGTGTTCTAGATTTAGATGAGTAATCATGTTTACAAATGTTTCTTTTAATGGTCCATCACCTAAAATATAAAGTCGGATGTGTGGGTGCTTCGTCTTTAATTCATGAACTGCTTTAATGAGTAAATCAATACCTTTTTCCGGTGATAATCGACCAATAAAGACGATATTAAAGTGACTCTGATCAAATGGCGTGTTAAACAAGTTTCCATCTGAATAAGAGACGATAACTTGTTTGCCATCTTTATTATAAATTTCACTATCATCATTCATTAGACGTTTGATTTTTGAGTAATTGATTGTATTTCGACAGACATTGAATTTATTTTTGGGTACTGTTGATGAAAATTTGCGTTGGTTCACTTTCATTGTTGCTTCAGATACGCTAATTAGTTTATCAAAACGTTTATAAATACTAAACAATGTTTTTAAATTTTGGTAGTGGGGTCGTTTTCCATTAACTGTCTGTTTTGATCATCTTGCATGTCACTATGCATATAAATATATTTTTTCTTCGCATTAGCAGCTAATACCAAATTTCCCCAGAAAAATGCATACCCACTAAAATCAATAGCATAATCAAATTGTATATCCCCGAATACTTTTCTCATTTCACGACGATAGAGGTGCTTTGGATGAATAACCTCTTCAAAGTGATGATATACACCACGTTGTCTAATAAATTCTACTCGATATAAGTCTTTAAATGAAGTAAGGAAAGGGCTACTTCTAAATAATACTCTGACATTACCGTTTATTTGATTGAGATTATTTTTAAATTCAATGTTTTTGCTATTTGTCACCATTAATGTGACGTCGTATTTTTCATAATCAATATTTTCAAGTAAGTTCAACATCGAAGTAGTAATACCGTTGTTCTTTAAACCGCCAGGATAAAATAGTAACTTCGTCTTTTGCTTTTCACTATTTGCATGTGAAGGTGTTGTTTTTAATGTTGTACTAAAGATTGCTTTAATTAATCTTTGACAGGCGTTACCGTCATCATGTGAACAGAATTGAGCTTTAAATTGTTGATAATTTTTATCGTATTGCTTATAGGTTTCGTTTTGAATACCTTGAATGACATCATTAATATTTGTATAAATTGGACCAGGAAGTTGCTGTGTATCAATATATAATCCACGAGTGCGTGCGTATTCATCATGATTTGTTGTATAAAAAATAATAGGTTTGTCAGTGACTAAAAAGTCGAAGAAAATACTAGAGTAATCTGTAATCATTAAATCAACGACTGATAATAATTGATTAGTATCAAAAGTATTAGGTATAAGATACGGTTTTAAATTATCTGAATGAGCTATTTTTTTATATACAAATGGATGTACTTTTAATAACACCTGATAACCTGTTATAGATTCTAATGCTTTAATTTCATTATAGATATTGTCTTCTTCAATGATAGGTTTATTTACATCTGTACCTTGCCATGTAGGACAATATAATATTATTTTTTCCTGATTTAAATGTATAAATGAGCTTAAGACTTTTCTAATATCTGCTTCTGTTGAATTGATTGTTAAATCAAGACGTGGATAACCTATTTCTAAAAAATTACCCTGATAAATTGGTGACAACTTGAAAGCATGATCTAATATAGTAGTTGTGTGTTTGTTTGGCGATATGATGTAATCAGAAATTAAAAAATTACGCATTGTATTTTGCGTTTTGATTAAAGAATGAGGAATATCTAATCCCATATGCTTTAATGGTGTGCCGTGCCACGTGTTGATATAGACTTGGTTTTCTTTTTTTGTAAAATAGGCTGGAAATGTAGCGTTATTAATAAGATATTTGCAAGTGGTTAATGCTTTTAAATATGATTTTGATTCTTTAATAACAAACGATACATGTGATAAATGTTGAAATTGATTACGGTAATGTTGAGCTGTACTTTCAGAATCTACAACCCAAGTATGGTGTAAGTGCTGGTAGGCCTTGTGACGCGTTAAATATAAAAAAATGGCGTATGGACTATCAGTCATGCTTTTGCCATCTGTCACTTGATAAAGTATGTGGGAAGGATTAACGTTATTCTTTTCATAGTAATGTGCATAGGTCATCACTTTTTTGAAGTAGGGGGATTTATTAAATGTTTTAATTGGTTTAGTTAAAAAGGAGGTTTTTCTTTTAAACTGATTTTTGATTAATGATTGTGTCGCTTTTCTCATAGTGTGTCAGTCCTTTGTTGTGATATAGCGTAAAACATTATTTATATATATTTAGTATTATATATTATAACATCAATATAAGAATATAAGTAAGATATTGACATAAAAAAGAGGTGAAGCATTGGTTGAGACATAAAGTGACACACTTTTGTCTTAACTTATCTTCACCTTATATTTACTATAAGTTAAATAATCTTGCGAAAAAGCCTTTTTTCTCTTCTTTAGGTTCTGGGTGGCCTAGAGGAGATGATTGTGACTCGGTATGATTATTTGTATTTGAAACTTGAGACTCTGAAGTAGTGTATGATGTTGATTCTGATTGAGCTGTTGATTGCTCAGATGTACTTAATGAAGTACTCTCACTTTTTGTCACTTCGTTAGCTTTGCTCAAACTATTTGAATGTTGAGATGTTGAAGTGGAAGTTGCTGCTACTGAATTGCTTTCACTTGATGTAAGTGACGTAGATTGTTTAGGTTGATGACTTTGGCTTGACTGATGACTTGCACTTGATTCAGAAGCAATAGCTTGTTGTTCATCTAATTTTTTAGTGTGAGATTGCTGTGTTGACTGGATTGCATCTTGAGTTGTTTGAATCGCTTTTAATGATTCAGTATTTGCATCAATTTTAGATGTGATTTGATTTTGTAACTCTTTAAGTTCCTGTTGTTGATGGTGCACTTGACTAATCATTTGACCTAACATTTGACGTTCTTCACGCATTTTTTGTATTTCACTACGTAAGTCTTCAACTAGTTGTGAAATATTCTGATCAGTAGGTAATTGACTATTATCTTCTTTTACTAATACTTGAAGGAAGTCTTTTTCTTTTTCTAGTTCTTCAAATGCTAAGTCATAGCTATTCGTTTGTTTTACTTTATCTGCGATATCTTTAAATAATTCGATATCTTCTTCTTTAAAATCAGTAGCTTCACGTCCACGGTACTCTGTCTTACTAAGTTGATAGCCACGTTCTTCTAAATGTTGGACGATTTTACGGACTTGTTTTTCACTTAGCTCGACGCGTTGTGCGAATTCTTTAGTTAACATTAATAAAGTCCTTTCATATATGGTTTATGTATACTGACGTTTGTCTTCGGTTAGTGAAACGTCAGTCTTACCTCATATGATAGTTTACCGTTAATTATAGTTGATTTCAAGTAATGTTAAAGTGGGCTTCTTAAATTCATCTCTTCTAATAGAGGGTATATAATCTCTCTTGAAATGCCATTAGCAAAGACATATTTCAAAATATAATTAGACTTCACACTTGTACCGTAAATATCTTTGGATAAGACAATATTGGCTTTGATAAATAAGTCGATGTCTTTCGGATTTTCGTCGGTTGTATAATTGGGATGAATATAATCAATTTCACTTTGTTTTTCAAATTGATGTTCATAGAGAAACTGTCGACGACGCTCAAGCACTTTGTTTGTTTCTTCATCAGTTGTTAGTGGTTCTTTAGGTACTTCCATCATAATAAAATTAATGTTTCGATCATGAATTTCATTAGCGTAGACATTGAGTTGCTCCTCGATTTTATCCAAGGTCATAGACATTACCTCATCATGATTGTCTTTATTTTTGGTAATAAGGTATATAAGAAAGGCGGAATTAGTAGTCGCTTCATAATGTGCTGTTGCCATGCTTATTACTTCATTATTTTCAATGCCAACGATAAAGGCATAATCCTTTTCGGTTTTATTGTTTTCTAATGATTGTTTAAAAATATGGCTGTCTTCGGTGAGGCTAATATCTAACTTTGCGTCGTAAATTTGTAATGCTTCTTTGAAATATGGATCTTTAACAGACGTTATCATTTTAAATTCCATCATGGCACCCCCAAAAATATATTTTTTAAATTATAGCATATGTTTATTTCTGTTAATGGATAAATTTATAAAGTAAAACACCACAACTTAAACGGCTTAGCGTACAAGTTATGGTGTCCTTTTTATATCCATTTCATTTTCACGAGATTGTCTTAAGCTTTTGGGCCTTTAGATTCAGCAGCATAATGTGTGATATCAAGTTCTTCGTAAGCTGCATTATTTTCTTCTACTTCGTTATGAGAAGAACGGTCGCGTCTTGCAACAACTAAAATTTTGTTGTCTAGAATATCTTGTTTATGATTTTCGATTTCTTCATCAGTTAAATCGTATCTTGTAAGAACAGCTTGTTCACCATCTTCACCGATAAGTAATCTAGACATGCGATCACTGAATGAGCCGCTTGTAGAAATTAAACTAATTTGAGAGTCGTGTAAATCATCTAAATGTAATTTTGAACGACTAATAACCGCTAATTCACTTTCTAAATAGCCTTCAGATTTCTTTTGGTTAATCACGTTGTATAATTCTGATTTGTCTTTTACTACTGTAATTTCTGCCATGATTATCGCCCCTTATATTTTCTCTACTTTCAAAATCTATACCCTTACCATTCAATTATAAAACTTTTGTTTATATAAATATATAATTTTACTACTTTATCTACCAAATTTAATTTTGAATTATATATCAAACGCTTTCAGTAAAAATACTGTTAATTCAACGATGATCGTAATTTAATAGATATTGAAAAAGTAGCTAAAATTTGCTATCATCATTAAATAATTTATATGACTCATATAATCTGAAGAATATGGCTTTAGAAGTTTCTACCATGTCGCCTTGAACGACATGACTATGGGTAACAATTCAATACTTAGGAGCAGTTTAAATCGTTCAAACAACACGAAGGACTAGTGTAATGTGTCGTTGATATAAGTTTCTTTAAATAGCATACAAAGGAACCTCTGTATCTTATTGTATACATTTTTAATTATCGATTAATTTGGCGTATCTACTTCTTTTTGGCGTATCTACTTCTTTATTTGCAATTATACGCAATGTATTGCACGTTCCCTCATAGATCCTGAAACTTATTGAAAGTTTGGGGATTTTTTTGTATCAACAAGTCTATGGATTACATAATTTTGAGGAGGTTTTCTGGGTGGAGTCGTTAGGACGTAAAGTAAAAGAAGATGGTGTAGTCATCGATGAAAAGATACTTAAGGTAGATGGTTTTTTAAATCATCAAATTGATGCAAAGTTAATGAATGAAGTAGGGCAAACATTCTTTGAACAATTCAAGAATGAAGGAATTACAAAAATATTAACTATTGAAGCATCAGGTATTGCGCCAGCAATAATGGCAGCATTCCATTTTGATGTACCTTGCTTATTTGCTAAAAAAGCTAAACCAAGTACTTTAAAGGATGGATTTTATCAAACAGATATTCATTCTTTTACTAAGAATAAAACAAGCACGGTTATTGTTTCTGAAGAATTCCTTGGGGAAAACGATACTGTTTTAATTATTGATGATTTCTTAGCAAATGGTGATGCTTCTCTTGGATTAAACGATATTGTTAAACAAGCTAACGCTAAAACAGCAGGTGTTGGTATCGTAGTTGAGAAAAGTTTCCAAAATGGACGACAAAGACTTGAAACAGAAGGTCTAAACGTATCATCTTTATGTAAAGTAGCATCATTAAAAGGTAATAAAGTGACGTTATTGGGTGAAAATTAATGAAAAATTTCATTCTTAGTATTCAACATTTATTAGCGATGTATGCCGGCGCGATTTTAGTTCCTATTATTGTAGGAACAAGTTTGAAATTCACACCAGAAGAGATTGCATATTTAGTAACAGTCGATATTTTTATGTGTGGTGTAGCGACATTCTTACAAGTGAACAAAGTCACAGGTACAGGATTACCAATTGTATTAGGGTGTACATTTACAGCAGTAGCACCCATGATTTTAATTGGACAGACAAAAGGACTAGGCGTATTATATGGTTCATTATTTTTATCAGGTATTTTAGTGATTATCATTGCACCATTCTTCTCTCATTTAGTTAAGTTCTTCCCACCTGTCGTGACAGGAAGTGTTGTGACGATTATTGGTATCAATTTAATGCCAGTGGCAATGAATTATTTAGCTGGTGGAGAAGGTGCTAAAAACTATGGTGATCCAAAGAATTTAGTATTAGGTGGGGTTACACTCATTGTTATACTGATTTTGCAACGATTTACGACAGGATTTTTAAAATCAATTGCAATTTTAATTGGATTAATCATTGGAACAGTGTTAGCAGCAATCTTTGGTCTTGTAGATGTTAAGCAAGTAGGTGAAGCGCATTGGGTAGGTATTCCTATGCCATTTCGTTTTTCAGGCTTTGGCTTTGATTTAGGTGCAACTTTAGTGTTCTTTATTGTCGCTATGGTGAGTTTAATCGAATCTACTGGTGTCTATCACGCATTAAGTGAGATTACTGGGAAGAAATTAGAACGAAAAGATTTTCGTAAGGGTTACACTGCGGAAGGTCTTGCAATTGTGATTGGGTCATTATTTAATGCGTTCCCTTATACAGCATATTCACAGAATGTTGGTTTAGTATCTTTATCAGGTGCTAAGAAAAATAAAGTTATCTATGGCATGGTTATTTTATTACTTATATGTGGTTGCATTCCTAAGCTAGGTGCCTTAGCTAATATTATTCCATTACCAGTTTTAGGTGGTGCGATGATAGCGATGTTTGGTATGGTAATGGCATACGGTGTTAGTATTTTAGGTAATATTAATTTTGCTAACCAAAATAACTTATTAATTATTGCAGTGTCTGTAGGTTTAGGTACCGGTATTAGTGCTGTACCTCAAGCGTTTAAAGGTTTAGGAGAACAATTTGCTTGGTTAACACAAAATGGTATCGTGTTAGGTGCCATCTCTGCAATTATCTTAAATTTCTTTTTTAATGGTATAAACTATAAACAAAGTGAAGAAAATGTGAAATAATAGAACAAACTATATAATATTGGAGGCTGTTTTTAAATGTGGGAAAATAAGTTTGCTAAAGAGTCATTAACATTCGATGATGTATTATTAATTCCAGCTCAATCAGACGTACTACCAAGCGATGTTGATTTGAGTGTTCGCTTATCAGATAAAATTAAATTAAACATCCCAGTCATTTCTGCGGGTATGGATACAGTTACAGAATCTAAAATGGCTATTGCGATGGCAAGACAAGGTGGACTAGGCGTTATTCATAAAAATATGGGTATCGAAGAACAAGCTGACGAAGTACAAAAAGTAAAACGTTCAGAGAATGGTGTTATTAGTAATCCATTTTATTTAACACCTGACGAAAGTGTATATGAAGCAGAAGCTTTAATGGGTAAATATCGTATTTCAGGTGTACCAATCGTAAATAATTTAGATGACAGAGAGTTAGTAGGTATTTTAACTAACCGTGACTTACGTTTTATTGAAGATTTTTCTATTAAAATCTCAGATGTTATGACAAAAGAAGATTTAATCACAGCTCCAGTAGGTACGACTCTAGACGAAGCAGAAGCAATTTTGCAAGAACATAAAATTGAAAAACTTCCTTTAGTTGAAAATGGTCGTTTAGAAGGATTAATTACTATTAAAGATATTGAAAAAGTGCTTGAATTCCCATATGCAGCAAAAGATGCTAATGGCCGATTATTAGCAGCGGCAGCAATCGGTATTTCTAAAGATACTGACATTAGAGCAGAAAAATTAGTTGAAGCAGGTGTGGACGCACTTGTTATCGATACAGCACATGGTCACTCAAAAGGTGTTATTGAACAAGTTAAACATATTAAAAATAAATTCCCTGAAATTACTTTAGTAGCTGGTAATGTTGCCACTGCAGAAGCGACAAAAGATTTATTTGAAGCGGGTGCAGATGTTGTTAAAGTTGGTATCGGTCCAGGTTCAATTTGTACAACACGTGTCGTTGCAGGTGTAGGTGTACCTCAGATTACAGCTGTTTACGATTGTGCAACTGAAGCACGTAAACATGGTAAAGCAATTATTGCTGATGGTGGTATTAAATTCTCAGGTGACATTATTAAAGCATTAGCGGCTGGTGGACATGCTGTTATGTTAGGTAGTCTATTAGCAGGTACTGAAGAAAGCCCAGGCGCAACTGAAGTATTCCAAGGTAGACAATACAAAGTATACCGTGGCATGGGCTCATTAGGTGCAATGGAAAGAGGTTCAAATGACCGTTACTTCCAAGAAGACAAAACACCTAAGAAATTTGTACCAGAAGGTATCGAAGGACGTACAGCATACAAAGGTCCTTTACAAGATACAATTTATCAACTTATGGGCGGTGTAAGATCAGGTATGGGTTACACTGGTTCTAAAGATTTAGAAACGTTACGTGAAGAAGCGCAATTTACACGCATGGGACCTGCTGGTTTAGCAGAAAGTCACCCACATAATGTTCAAATTACTAAAGAATCACCAAACTATTCATTCTAACTATAGATTTAAAGGAGAACGACAATTATGGAAATGGCGAAAGAGCAAGAGTTAATTCTTGTCCTAGACTTTGGTAGCCAATACAACCAATTAATCACAAGACGTATACGTGAAATGGGTGTATATAGCGAATTGCACGACCATGAAATTTCTATTGAAGAAATTAAACGAATGAACCCTAAAGGTATTATATTATCTGGGGGGCCTAATTCAGTTTATGAAGAAGGTTCATTCACTATTGATCCAGAAATTTATAATTTAGGCATCCCTGTATTAGGTATTTGTTACGGTATGCAACTTACGACTAAATTATTAGGCGGAAAAGTGGAACGTGCTAATGAGCGTGAGTATGGTAAAGCAATTATTAATGCAAAATCTGACGAGTTATTCTTCGGTTTACCATCTGAACAAACTGTATGGATGAGTCACTCAGATAAAGTCATTGAAATTCCTGAAGGCTTTGAAGTGATTGCAGATAGTCCAAGCACAAACTATGCTGCAATTGAAGATAAATCACGTCGTATCTATGGCGTACAATTCCATCCAGAAGTACGCCATACGGAATACGGTAATGACCTTTTAAGAAACTTTGTACGTCGTGTCTGTAATTGTACAGGCGAATGGACAATGGAAAACTTTATCGAAATTGAAATCGAAAAAATTCGTGAACGTGTAGGAGATCGTAAAGTATTATGTGCGATGAGTGGTGGCGTTGACTCATCTGTAGTAGCGGTATTACTACACAAAGCAATTGGTGATCAACTGACTTGTATCTTTGTTGACCATGGATTACTTCGTAAAGGTGAAGGCGACATGGTTATGGAACAATTCGGTGAAGGTTTTAACATGAATATTATTCGTGTAAATGCACAAGATCGTTTCATGAAAAAATTAGCTGGTGTATCAGATCCAGAACAGAAACGTAAAATTATTGGTAATGAATTCGTTTATGTATTTGATGACGAAGCATCTAAGTTAAAGGGTGTAGACTTCTTAGCTCAAGGTACGCTTTATACAGATGTGATTGAATCAGGTACAAAAACAGCTCAAACAATTAAATCTCACCATAATGTGGGTGGTTTACCAGAAGATATGGAATTTGAACTTATCGAACCGATTAATACGTTATTCAAAGATGAAGTACGTGCATTAGGTATCGAATTAGGTATTCCTGAACATTTAGTATGGAGACAACCATTCCCAGGCCCTGGTTTAGGTATCCGAGTGCTTGGTGAAATTACGGAAGATAAATTAGAAATCGTACGAGAATCAGATGCGATTTTAAGAGAAGTAGTGCGAGAAGAAGGTCTTGAAAGAGACATTTGGCAATATTTCACTGTATTACCAGGCATTCAATCTGTAGGTGTTATGGGAGACTACCGTACATATGATCACACTGTCGGTATCCGTGCTGTAACATCAATTGATGGTATGACAAGTGACTTTGCGCGTATCGATTGGGAAGTCTTACAGAAGATTTCAAGTCGAATCGTTAATGAAGTGGATCATGTTAACCGCGTTGTCTATGACATTACCTCTAAGCCACCTAGTACAATAGAATGGGAATAAGATACTATGATATAGTCCTCAACCGTATAGGTTAGAGGACTTTTTTATACTACAATGCTTAAAAATTTACCTATATGTAATTACCAGTTACAATTGTAAACGAATATAAAAGATAAAGAGGTTAATTCATATGAATTCAAAAGTAGCATTAGCACTAAGTGGTGGCGGTCATTATGGCATCGCATTTCACATTGGATATTTAAAAGGATTGTTTGATAAAGGGATCGATTTAAGAACTGTAGATTATATCATTGGTACATCTGCAGGGTCTCAAGTAAGTACAACGATATCGTCAATGATTGATTGGGATACAATTTGGCAGGAGCAAATTATTGAAAAAGTTAATGAAACAACACCTATTTCTGATAAAGAAATGGGAGAATTATTCCAAGCGTTTGATCAATTAGCGAAAGAAAGTAAATCAACTAAGGCTTGGGTTGATGGTATGGGAGAAATCTCTAAAAATACTCAACCCAATGTATCACTAGACGCACGTCGTGATATGATTAGAAATCGATTAGGTAGTGTGCCGTTAGAATGGAATGACAAACTAAATATTGTCGCAACAGAATTAGAGACATCTGAACGTAAAGTATTTAATGCACAATCTGGTGTAGCATTAATAGATGCACTAGCAGCGAGTTCTGCCTTACAAGGTGTATGGCAACCGATTCCAATTAATGGATACCACTATTATGATGGTGGGTCTTATTCAATGGAAAATCCTGATGTCGTTGATGATGCAGTTAAAGTGATTGTGTTAACTACTAACTTACCAATTGAAACACCATATGCGCTTGATCAACTCGTAGAACAAATGAAAGCTGACGGGAAAGATGTTTATGTTGTAAAACCTAGTGACGAAGTGGTGTCAATTTTACAAGCATATCAATATAATACTGTGAATGCAGATATGAGAGAAGAAATAGCACAAGCAGCCGTTAAACAAGGTGCTACAGATTATGAACAATTAAAATCTTTTTTAAACGCATAGATGAATTGATTTAATATATTATTCTTTGTATTGAAAGGTATAGTTAAAAGTATTTAGGGAAGGTAAAAATCCTAGATGCTTAAGACTATGCCTTTTTATATTTGTAAAAATAATATGATGAATGGCCCTATTAAGATAAAAATCGTTATTGATAAATCGGAATTAATCCTATAGAATATAAAACGTAATAATTACTATTTACAAATAAGAGAGGGCGTATATTATGGCTAAAATTCCAGTAACTGTCTTAAGTGGGTATTTAGGTTCTGGTAAGACGACATTATTAAACCATATTTTACAAAACAGAGAAGGACGACGTATCGCAGTTATTGTAAATGATATGAGTGAAGTTAATATTGATAAAGACTTAGTGGCAGAAGGCGGGGGCTTGTCACGTACGGATGAAAAATTAGTAGAGCTATCTAATGGATGCATCTGTTGTACATTAAGAGATGACTTACTCAAAGAAGTTGAACGTATTGTGAAAAAAGGTGGCATCGATCAAATTGTCATAGAATCTACTGGTATTTCTGAACCTGTACCCGTCGCTCAGACATTTTCATATATAGATGAAGAATTAGGTATTGATTTAACAGCGATTTGTAGATTAGATACGATGGTTACAGTTGTTGATGCAAATCGATTTATTAATGATATTAATTCAGAGGATTTATTAATAGATCGTGATCAAAGTGTAAGTGACGAAGATGAAAGAACAATTGCTGATTTATTGATTGACCAAGTAGAATTTTGTGATGTAATGATTATCAATAAAACGGATTTAGTTTCCGAAAAAGAATTAGAACGTTTAGAACAAATCTTAACTACATTGCAACCAGATGCTAAGATCATTAAAACAGTTAATTCAGAAGTAGATTTAAAAGAAGTGTTGAATACACAACGTTTTGATTTTGAAAAGACGAGTGAGTCTGCAGGATGGATTAAAGAATTAACAGAAGGTGGTCATGCTGAACATACACCTGAAACAGAAGAGTATGGGATTGCTTCATTTGTGTATCGCCGTCGACTTCCATTTCATGCTGAAAGATTTAATGCATGGTTAGAACAAATGCCAGATAACATTGTAAGGGCTAAAGGTATTGTCTGGTTAGCACAATATAATCAAGTTGCTTGCCTGTTATCACAAGCAGGGTCATCATGCTCCATTCATCCAGTGACGTATTGGGTAGCTAGTATGTCTAGAACTCAACAGGAAAGTATTTTGGAAGAACGTCCAGATGTTGCAAAAGAATGGGATATTGAATATGGAGATAGACATACACAATTTGTAATTATTGGAACAGATTTAGAGAAAGAAGAGATAGTTAAATCACTCGATCAGTGTTTATTAGATAGTCGTGAAATTGATGCAGACTGGTCACAATTTTCAGACCCATATCATTGGACTATCACACAAAAATAATTACCATTGATGAATAAAAAAAGTTTCACGTGAAAAAAACATATAAAAATAAAGGTACGCAATAACACTACTTTAGATGATAATTGTAGTGATTTGCGTACCTTTTGATATTATTTAATATTATCTTTTACAAATTGACCAGCTTTACCTTTAAATGATTCACCGCCTGCCATTTCTTGTTTGGCGTATTTGTCAGTAGAATTATTCCATAGATTATAACCATAAGTACGCAGACCATAAATCTTAGAATATTTGCTATCTAACATTGGAGAACCTGAGGCACCTGCTCTAAAGATATCTTTAGTCATAATTTCAGTACCATTGGCTGAAAATTGTGTAAATCTTAATTGACTGTAATAGGCTTTCGTATTATCACCATTTTGCCAAGGGTAGCCTAATGAGTATAGTGGTGTATTAAATTTCAAACTATTGATTTCTTTATCTGATGCGATACGAATAGGCTTAGCATATTTAGACATTTTTTCTTTAGTGTGTACAATAGCAATGTCATAATGCGGTAATTTTTTTACATCAGATGCATGGAACTTATATGGGATATGTTTGCCATCACGATTCATTGCGAAAGTAATATATTTAGCGGAAGCGGCTTTTCCATTTTTATCATCAATGACATGTGCATTTGTAATTAGAGTATGATCACCAATAACAGTGCCTGTCCCCATCGAATCTTTCCCTTTCCCTTTGTGACCGTTCATGTTCGATACTCGACCAATGGCTTTTAAATTATTTTGATTCGCTTTCGTGTAATGTTGAATGCTAATCGAACGCTTACTAATTTTTTTAGCTTTTTGATATGCTTGTTGATCGGAAGGATAATTTAATCCATCACGATAATAATAATCGGTATCTGCATGTGCTTGATGTGACATTGTGGCTGTTGCAGACATTGCAAGTGAAGCGATTAATGTGCTACAAATCATTGTTTTAATTGGTTTGAAATATGACAAAATATAAATCCCCTTTGTGTTTGTTTAGTATAAAATCATTTGAAATGTGTGTTTATCATTTTTTAACCTTTGTTACCCCCAATTATATGCGAAATAAGTTGCATTACAATAGAAAACTTAAATCTTTTTATAATTATTTAATGATACTAACAAAATGATCATTTGTTAATTTTAGGATAAAGGTTCAAATATTAATCCTTTCATCTATAGTTACCAGCAACATGTTTATATATCAAAAATATGGCATTACCAAATAATTTCACGAAATATCTATATCTTTTCTTATATAGATATGATAATTTTTATTATAAAGAAAAATCATTTTATCCAATAAGAGGTTAGAACAAAGTTCTTTAGGATCTAATCGATGCGTTAAATATTACATTTAAACCAGATGCTTCTTAATTTTTGACGTATTGTAACCTAATCTGAGAGGCCCTGATATCGAGGTGTCACACTTTGCTTTTAAAGTGGGGGAACTTAATGATGTTCTAATCTCTTTTTTTATGTCATCTATCACCGATGTTAAGAAATGAAATTAGATGATGTACAATAGCTATGTATAGATGGAGTGTGATATTAGTGCTTTCAATTATATTTACAGCAATAGTTTTATACACAGCAACGGCGATTGATTTATTAGTCATTTTATTGATATATTTCGCTAGAGCTCATACTAAAAAGGAATATAGAGACATTTATATAGGACAATTCTTAGGATCGATAACGTTAATTATCATTAGTTTATTTTTCGCATTTGTATTACACTATGTTCCTGAAAAATGGATGCTAGGATTATTAGGTTTAATACCCATTTATTTAGGCATTAAAGTTGCAATTTTTGATGATTGTGAAGGAGAAAAAAGAGCAAAAGACGCTTTAAATGATAAGGGTTTGTCAAAATTAGTGGGAATTGTTGCTCTGGTAACGATAGCAAGTTGTGGTGCAGATAATATAGGTCTGTTTGTACCTTACTTTGTATCTTTAAATTTCAGTCAGCTTATTGTGACGCTAATTGTATTCGTTATTCTTATTTTTGTACTTATTTATACAGCACAACGGTTAGCTGATATTAAGGATATTGGAGAAATCGTTGAAAAATTTAATCGTTGGATTATGGCAGTTGTTTATATAGGATTAGGTATATTTATCATTATCGAAAACGATACGATAAAGACATTGTTTGATTTTATATTTTAACTATGAAATAGATGTTAATGGCCAAACTAAAAGAGGTAGGACGATAGGTCCCACCTCTTTTATGTATCATTATTTATTATTTGAAGAAGCCAAGGATTGTTTTGATAATTGAAATGATGCTTGTTACGATTTCCATAATTTAGTCCTCCATTTCTATCAATTGTAGTTTGTTTTGGGTTTGTACAAGTTTTTAAGTCATCTTATTATTTGTTGCCTTTAACAAGGTCGATGATTGTTTTAACTAAAGAAATGATACCTGAAATGATTCCCATGATTATATCCCTCCAATTTCAATTTTTAGTGATATCTAAGTTCGTATAGCAAGTAATAATACGAATTATTTGTTGCCTTTAACAAGGTCGATGATTGTTTTAACTAAAGAAATAATACCTGAAATGATTCCCATGATAATTACCTCCCTCGATTGATTTGTTAATTACATTGTAACGAGGATATTCAGTAGATATGATGAAATTTCCTAACTCGTATGTTAAAGGTCATAAGTGGCCCATTTATATGAAAACAGTACAGTCTCTCATGCCTAAGTGTGCACCGTTTTGAAATCGTTTACGCAATCTTTACAAAGCTGTTTTATAGTTGTAATATAATGGGTTTTTAGGGGAAAGAGATTTAATTTGTATGAGGTTTGACATAATAAATATAATCAACTATATTTATATTGTTATGCTCAAAAGTAGAATTAAGCCTTAGCTAGCGATATATGCTAATGATTTTTAAGTGTATATCGAAAGAAAAGGAGTAATTGACGTTTGAACGGATATGTTGATAAACAGGTAGCTTTTTAAATGGAAATATAATCAATCTAATAAATGAAAGAGTTTAACATGTATAGACAGTACGTTAATACGCATACTTTTTAGCTAGAAAGTGTGCCTTAATATTTGTTTAATGTTGAAACCTTAATGATCATATTTCAAGTTGAAATGAAGCCTACAGTAGCAAGTTTCCCATTTGTAAAAGTTGGGGAAATGACTATTGTAGGCTTTTTATTATGCATAAATTCAAATGATCGAATCTTTATAAAGGAGGTATCTAGAGTAAGTATGAGTGTACTCTTAATTTTGTTTCTTATTACACTGTTGCTAGCGATGTTAAGTGGCTTAATATTTTTATCTGATTCAGTTCCTACGCAATATATCAAGATACATATGTATATTATTGTTTTACCAATCATAGTAGGTCTTATTGGATTATTTACTGTAAATAATTCAGTGATCATTGGACCTTTTACGTTGGATAAATTAGCGTGGTTAATGGGGAGTTTTATTTTAATATTAGGTTTTATTATTCAAAAGTTTTGTGTGCGTTATTTACTTGGTGATAAAAACTATCGACAATATTTTCCACTGTTTACACTCATTACTGTATTTGCGTCTGTAGCTTGGTTAAGTGGGGATCTAAGACTAATGGTTTTAAGTTGGGGCGCAACGTTGTTGTGTCTGACTTTATTAATTAGAGTCAATCGATTCTGGAAAGTGCCACATGAGGCAGCGAAAATTTCAGCTAAATTGTTTGTCGTTGGATGGTTATCATTAGTAATTGCCGTACTATTGTTATTTGTTTCAACAGGTCATTGGTATATCGACGCAGTAGCTGTTGATTATAGTCACCTGTCTTTTGGTATGAAATTGATTATTGATTTATTTATTGTGCTTGCAGTGATTATCCCAGCAGCTCAGTTTCCTTTCCAAAGTTGGTTGATAGAATCTGTTGCGGCACCTACACCTGTATCAGCAATTATGCATGCAGGCATAGTAAATGCTGGTGGCATTATATTAACTCGATTCTCCCCGGTATTTGATAACCCAATTGCTATTACAGTGTTGTTATTAATTGCGAGTGTGTCTGTATTGTTAGGCTCAGGGATAAGTCTAGTTCATGTTGACTATAAACGACAACTTGTTGGATCGACGATGAGTCAAATGGGCTTTATGTTAGTACAATGTGCATTAGGTGCTTATTCAGCAGCTATTATACATCTAGTGTTGCACGGTGTATTTAAGGCTACATTATTTTTACAATCTGGTTCAGTTGTAGGTAGGTTTAATATTCCTACACCACTTACAGCTAAGCAATCATATAGTTGGATTGTACTTGGCAGATTGTTAGCGATAGTGATTGCATTTGTCTTTTGGTTTAATAGTGATCACAGCGCATATGAATTGATTAGTGCATTAATTTTAGCATGGTCATTAATGGTGTCATGGAATCAACTCGTTGCGTTTAGTAAATCTGCAATGGGCAAACTGATTGGTATCGGCATGATTGTTATTGTTGCTTTAGTTTATATCGTGACACATCATTTCTTTAATTATTTATTAAACACAGTGCATATAAGTGTGACACATCCACCATTACTAAGTAGTATATTAAGCATTGGTATCATTGTATTTGGAAGCATTCTAAGTATTTGGGTAGCACGTCATCGAAATTCACATACCTTTGCTGTGTTGTATTTATGGCTAGTTAAATTGGGTGAAGCAAAATCTGCTTCCATTGAAAGCCATCCGAACTATTTGAAAAAGTATTTATAAAAGGGTGAAAACTATGGTTAATTCACAACAACAGAATGATATAGAAATGATTGTCTCAGAAGCGAAACGTGTCACTACACCGTTATCTCCGATTTCAATTTTCGCCGCAAGAAATCCTTGGGAAGGTTTAGAAAATCAAACTTTTAATGAAGTGGCAACATGGTTGAAGGATATTAGAGATGTTGATATGTATCCTAATTACAATGCTATCGAGGATGCTAAAGCACATGGGGAAATAGATATAGATATTTTTGAATCTTTATTAAATGATGCGCTTCAAACGTCGGAAATCAACATTGAAACAGACCTTGAAAAACGCTATATCAAAAACATCCAATATATTAAGCGTTTGCCAGATCGCTTTTTAGGAAATCAAATACGCCATGATATTTTGAATTCATTACCTAATCAAATTAAAAAGAATAAGCCAACAGATTTACATAGACCTAAGAGTGCGGACCGTGTAAATCATCAAAATGAAATGTTAATTGATGAGGTAGATGTACATATCATCAAGTGGTCTAAATTGTACTTAGATCAATTTCAATCAAGTTGGACGATGCCTAAACGAGAAGAAGGCTTTTATACAGCATGGTTACATTTAGCACAACATGATCCTGCTTTAACTAAAGCAGCTAGACAATTGATTCGTCATTTGCCATCAAAGTCACATGAATTAATTAAGCATGTATTATCAAAGTTAGATATTTCTAAAAATCATTGGCAATCTTATATAGAAGGTCAGTTACTGGCTTTGCCTGGATGGGCAGGGATGATGTATTACAGAGCAGAAGAAAATGAATCAGAACGTCAATTGTTAACAGATTATGTAGCAATCAGATTAGCTACTGAATGGATATTATTAACCACTACCAAAGACCAATTTCAATTATCAGAGCTACATCATCATAAAGAAATTGAATTAGTGAGTGCGTTTATGTTTTATGCGGAATTATCGTTAGAAGAATGGATTGATTTGTCAGATGAATTAAAGTTGAGATATTTAAATTTTGCGCGTCAATTTCAGCGCCAATATTTTCAAAATTTATGGCTTAACGCTTGGGAAGAAACGCATGAACGTGACTTAGTCAATACAATTTATGAATCGCAATCTGAAAATGAGTCTCAAAAGATACAAGCACAGTTAGCATTTTGTATCGATGTCCGTTCTGAACCATTTCGTCGTCATCTTGAAGGTGAAGGACCATTTGAAACGATTGGTATTGCAGGATTCTTTGGTTTACCTATAAAAAAAGAAGTGATTGACGCACAATTTGAGCATGAATCATTACCAGTGATGGTGCCGCCAGCATATAAAATTCAAGAATATGCAGAACGACATCAACTAGAACGTTATCAGCAACAACAACATACGATCACTTCAATGTTTTATACATTTAAATTAATGAAACATAATGTATTGCCTAGTTTATTATTACCAGAATTAAGCGGTCCGTTCTTAAGTATAAATACGATTGCTAATACACTCATACCTACTCAAGCTAGGCAGTTTGTCCATCGATTTAAAAAGAAATGGCTTCAAAAACCTGAGACAAAATTATCAATTGCTCGTGAACATCATGTTTATTCGGAATTACCAATTGGATTAACAGAAGAAGAACAAATTCAATTTAGTAAGCAAGCATTACAATTAATGGATTTAACTAAAGATTTTGCACCGCTTGTTGTTTTAGGTGGACACGGTAGTGAATCGCATAATAATCCATATCATTCTTCTCTAGAATGTGGTGCTTGTGGTGGCGCGTCTAGCGGATTCAATGCTAAATTATTAGCGATATTATGTAATCAAACATCAGTCAGAACAGCACTTAAAGAAGACGGTATCATCATACCAGATGAAACTGTATTTGTAGCAGCCGAACATAAAACCTCTGTAGATGAATTAGAGTGGATTTATGTACCAGAATTAACGCAAAGTGCACAACAGGCATTTGATTTATTAGAATCGGTTATGCCTCAAGTGAGTTATAAGTCTAATTTAGAGCGTTTAGCACATTTACCTAACTTAGATAAAGTGCATAAAGATCCAGTTGCTGAAGCCTATCAATATGCAAGTGACTGGAGTGAAATCAGACCTGAATGGGGCTTAGCTAAAAACGCAGAATTCATTATTGGGAAACGTTCGATTACTGAAAACAGTAATTTAGAAGCACGTGCATTCTTGCATAATTATGATTGGACACAAGATGAAGATGGCCATATTCTAAATACAATTATTTCAGGACCAGCGCTTGTTGCACAATGGATTAACTTACAATATTACGCGTCTACTGTGGCACCTCATTTTTATGGCAGTGGTAATAAAAGAACACAATCTGTAACATCTGGACTTGGTGTCATGCAAGGTAACTCTAGTGATTTAATGTATGGTTTACCATGGCAATCAGTGATGGCACAAGATAATGAGATTTATCATTCCCCAGTACGCTTATTAGTGGTTATTCAAGCACCAGACACACATATTCAAAGATTACTTACTGAAAATCAGAAATTTGCACAAAAAGTGGACCATGGATGGGTGAGACTAGCAAGTATAGATGAACATAATAGTTGGAAAGATTGGTAAAATATAGGCGGTATGTAAAAAAGTAATTGTTGATTATAGAGATAATCACGTTATTTCCGAATCAAAGATAAGATGTTAAACTATAATTAATCAATGTTTAGGAGTCGTCTATATGAAAAAATCTAAAGGTGTATATGAAGCTGAAATCAGTAAAGCCATCACGCAATGGGAAAAAGATTTTTTAGGTAGAGGTTCATTATCGGTTAAGACAGATATATTAAGAGATATGGTCATTATCAATTTACAAGGTATATTAACACCTGCAGAATATCGTGTGTGTGAAACCAATGAAGGATTGTTGAATATCAAACGAACAAGATCTGAATTAGTGGAGTCAGGGCAAGATGATCTCAATGATCTTATATTTGAAATTACTGGTGTCAAAGTAAGTAGCTTTCATAGTGATTTGAGTACAGTTACTGGAGAGAGAGTAATTGTATTTAAATTAGAAGATAATTTTGAGAAGCTGATTAACCAAGGTTAAATTATATAGAGCAGTATGATCTTACGAGAATGAAAGAGGTCATACTGTTTTTTTATTTCAAATATATCAAGTACATAACGTAGACATACAGTCGATAAATAATACCTAATAAGTTTGGAATCATAATCATAGTGGCAATTAATTTGTCACCTTTGAAACCAATGATGCATAAAATGATTGGTATCATATAAAGAATAAATAGCCAATATAATAATGTTTCGAATGACGGATGGATAGGTAAGAAAAAGCGAAATAATGTAATTAATAATGCGAGATAAATCATAATTATTTTGCTCATAACGAATGCCTTCCCTACTATCAAGCACATAGAATTATTGTATGTAGTACAAGGTTTAATGTGTGATAGTCATATATTTGAAATTTATAATTATTTCAATTATACAATATTTTATATGCAAAAGGTATTAGAAATAAACAATACTATAGTATTTCATTTCATATTATATAATCGATTATTATAAAGCACGTAATAGAACGGAATCAGTTATAATACATATTAAGATTTCAAAAATGAAGGGATGGTTGTTTATGAAAAAGAATATACATCATCAACCAATAGGTGAGTCAGTAACAGATTTTGAACCGCTAAATTTTCCAGATATTAAACAATTAGACGGACGGTATAGTTCATTAGTTAAATTAAGTAAATCACACATTAATGATTTGTTTAACGTATTATGCAATGAAGATAATGATGCAAATTGGACTTATTTGTTTAGCGAACCCATCCATGATTACGATGTTTTTGCAGATTATATTAAAGGTTTAATGTCTAATGTAAACTCGTATTACTTTGCAATTATTGATCATAACTGTCAAAAAGCATTAGGTTACTTATCACTAATGAATATCGATTCGATTAATGGCAAGATAGAGGTTGGAAATGTACATTATTCAAATCAATTAAAAAAGACGAAAGTCGCCACTGAAGTTCAATATTTATTAGCTAAATATGTGTTTGAACAATTAGGGTACCGTAGATATGAATGGAAATGTGACAGTTTAAACGAACCTTCTAGAAAGGCAGCATTGAGGTTAGGATTTATGTATGAAGGTATGTTTAGACAGGCGGTAATATATAAGGGACGTAATAGGGATACAACATGGTACTCAATGATTGATAAGGAGTGGCCGGTATTAAACGAACGTTTCGAACAGTGGTTAAGTCCGAATAATTTTGATGAAGACGGTCAACAACGTATTCGATTACAAGATATAAATAGGGCACGAGACTGAGCGAATTTCCTTTTATTTTCTATAAAATAGAAGAGAAGAATAATTTGAACTAGAGAAAGAGATAAAGGAGAAAGTATGAAAAATAGACGGACAACAACAGGTATGTTTACTATTCCTTTATTTATCATAAGTATTATGATATTTATTTTAATGACTGTCGGCGTTATACAAGATGTACCATTTTTAAAATTTGTAGATAGCCATTCATTAGATTGGTTTACTACTACATTTGGTACGCCACAACGACAATTTGAAGGAGACATGTTGAACTACTATATGACATTTTGTGCCACAATCGGAGATGTTAGTGGTGTTATTGTGATGTCAGTAATCATTACAATAGTATTATTATTTAAATATCCACGTTTAGCTATATGGTTCATTTGCACAATATTAAGTGGAACATTTATTAATATTTTAATTAAAATGACAATCGAACGAATGAGACCGTATAATCATTTACCTATTGATTCAGGGTTTTCATTTCCAAGTGGCCACTCTAATGCGAGTACATTATTTTTTGTGACTTTATTGATTGTGGTGATACCTTTAATCAAAAGAGCGGGTTTGAAAGCTATTTTGAGCGGTCTTGCATTAATATTATGGATAAGCGTTTTGATTTGTCGATTATATTTCCATGCGCATTATCTGTCAGATGTGGTTGGCGGCATGACATTAGGTTTAACTTGGATAGCTTTATGGTTAATGGTTTACCCACTGTTTGAGCGAATCAAGTTTAAAAAGAACAAAGATGCGATACATTGATAATTTTAAAATGAGAATTGATATAAAGGCACGTTTCGTTGTCTATACGATAATTAAAACTAGGGGAGTTATTTTATGATGAATATTAAATCACCAAGTCCACTTTATTTAAAAGGGACAAGTCAACAAGCTATACTATTATTACATTCATTCACAGGTACTGTTAAAGACGTGAAGCACCTTGCTACAACGCTGCATGAACAAGGATTCACGTGTTATGTACCTAACTATCCTGGTCATGGATTACCGGTTACACAGTTTATTAAGTATGATGTTAACGATTGGTGGGCATGTGTGCAAGAAGCGTACCAGTTTTTAAAGGAAGAAGGGTACGAAGTCATTAATGCAGCCGGTGTATCGTTAGGTGGATTATTTACATTACGATTAGCTGAAAATGTTGAATTAAATCGTATCGTAGTGATGTCTGCACCTAGCGAGAAAACAGAAGCTGGTATTGCTTGGCGCTTAGAAAAATATGGCAAACGCATGAATCAGATAATGAGACTGTCTGAGGATGAGAGTGTTGAATCATTAGCCCAAATCAATCAATATCAAGATGAAATTAAAGTATTTCAAGGTGTTATTAATGATATTATGTCAAATTTACATGATATTAAATCGACTGCTAGAATTTTGTATGGTGGACAAGATGAAGCGGCTTATGAGGAAAGTGCGCACTATATTTTTAATCAAATTAGTAGCGATAATAAATCAATTCAAGATTTTCCACTAAATCAACATTTAATGACCCACGGTGAAGGAAGAGATGCATTAGAACAAGATATCGTTGAGTTTTTCACTCAAAAATAAATACTAGCAATAAGGTGGTGTTCAACTGTGACGAGAACATTTTTATTAACCTATATTACGATTTCGGGCCACAGATATACAGAATTTAAGACTTTTGATAAGGGCATCGATAAGGACAAATGTGTTAGAAGAATTATAGATGAGTTTGATGAATTACCTTATCTTTATCTAGAAAAAGGTGATTCAATACATTATATTAATGTCGATCATATTGAAAGTTTAGAAATTGAAGAAGTAAATGATGGCCAAAGGATTACTTATAGTAGCGAAGATTAAAATATAAAGAATAGTCATAACTGATGCTAATCAATGTATTAAATGAAAGGCAACGTTATGAACTATTCTTTTTTTATTATTCTGACAATTTGCATGAATATTGCACTTATCACTAACTAATGATAAAGTGTTACTTAAGTACATAAACGCTTTAACGCATTAAAGGAAGTGAGTGAATATGAGTAAGCAATCAGAATGGAAAACCTCTACTGGGTTTATATTAGCAAGTGCCGGTTCCGCAATTGGATTAGGGGCAATGTGGAAATTTCCTTATATGGCTGGTATATATGGTGGTGGTGCTTTTTTATTAATGTTTTTAATTTTTACTATTTTTGTAGGGCTACCATTATTAATTATGGAATTTACAGTAGGAAAAATGGGGAGAACGTATACAACTCAAATCTATAGTAAACTCACAGGTAAAAAATGGCTCAATGTGATTGGGTGGAACGGGAATTTAGCAGTTTTTATATTATTTGGTTTCTATAGTGTCATTGGCGGATGGATTATTATTTACATGGGGAATGTCATTTGGCAAATATTAAGTTTGAATACTTCTCATCTGACACAACTCAATTTTGAAGCAATGATAAGTAATCCATGGCTTACTGTTTTAGGACAGGGTATTTTTATTTTCTTAACGATGATCATTGTTATGTTAGGTGTAGAAAAGGGTTTGGAAAAAGCATCCAAAATCATGATGCCACTGTTATTTATCTTTTTAATTATTGTAGTGGTGAAATCATTAACTTTAGACGGTTCGATAGAAGGTGTACGATACCTGTTACAACCTAGAGTGGAAGATATTTCTATGGAAGGTATCTTGTTTGCGTTAGGACAATCATTCTTTACATTATCTCTAGGAACAACTGGAATGATTACTTACGCAAGTTATGCACCAAAGACAATGACCATTAAATCATCAGCGATTTCCATTGTATTGATGAATATTTTAGTTTCAGTTTTAGCGGGATTAGCTATTTTTCCTGCATTGAAAACATTTGGTTATCAACCACAAGAAGGTCCAGGACTATTATTCAAAGTACTACCGCTTGTATTTGATAAAATGCACTTTGGTATTGCCTTTTATCTAATCTTTTTAATTTTATTCTTGTTTGCAGCGTTGACATCATCCATTTCATTGTTGGAATTAAACGTTTCTAATTTTACAAAAAATGATAATACAAAACGTCAACCAGTCGCATTGATTGCAAGTATACTTGTCTTTTTAATTAGCATTCCAGCTACACTATCATTTGGAAGTTTGAGTGGCGTTAAATTTGGCGCAGGAACAATATTCGATAATATGGATTTTGTTGTTTCGAATATATTAATGCCTCTAGGTGCACTTGGCACAACATTAGTTGTAGGGCAATTATTAGATAAAAAGTTACTACAAGAAAACTTTGGAAGAGACAAATTCAAATTATTTTTACCATGGTATTATTTAATTAAATTTGTAATGCCAGTAGTGATTATTTTAGTGTTTATTGTTCAATTATTTTAATCATTTACAATGATTCTAATGTAATTAAATGAAGCAGGGCTTATTGAAATTTAAATTTCGATAAGCCCTGTTTATATTAATTGGCCAAAATGTGCCAGATATTTTTGATAATAATACAACTTACGATGAGTACGATAACACTTGAAACTTTATTTAGAATAATAATATATTTACCTGTTTTATCGACTGAACCTAACATTTTACCGAGAATCGCTAATAAGATAAACCAAATCCAAGAGACTAAAATAGTAGCGCCAGCAAATAATATCTTTTCTGTGCCATGATACATAGAAGCACTTGTTCCAATGACACCAATTGTATCCATTATCGCATGAGGATTAAGTAATGATACGGATAACGCGAAGCCGATTTGTTTTTTGGGGCTCATGGGTTCCATATGTTCTAAATGACTAGGTTTTTCATTCCATAATGACCATGCCATATATAATAGAAAGGCGAGACCAATGATATAAATGACTAACTGTAAAATAGGTAGAGACATTAAGATTAAGGACACGCCTAAAATAGCTAACACAATTAAAGTAGTATCACATAAGCCAGCTGTGACAATCACTGGTAATGCTTTAGTTAATTTCTTTTGATTTGCACCTTGGTTAAATACAAATACATTTTGAGCACCTAAAGGTAGAATCAGACCTAGTGCTAATAAGAAACCGTGAATGATCGGTTGCATAAAAAATACCTCTCTCACTTTTGACTTGAAGTTATGTAAAAGAACAAATGTCAGAATATTTAAAAATATTATACAAAAACAATATATAAATTTCAACATTGAATGGTTTAGTCATAAAAAAGCCCTAGGTACATCATTACGAATGTATCTAGGGCATGAAAATAAATTAATTACTTATGATTGTTGGACGGCTTCTACTAATGCATCCGCTGCAAGAAGTCCAAGTTTATTAGAAGCGAGTGGGCTATCACCAGTTAATAATTTACGATCTTGGTGAGTTTGGCCACTCATTTCTTTATTTACAACATTAAGTCCTTGTTTAGTCAATAAGTCAGCGACTAACCATTTGAGTTTGCCAGGTAAATAACCGATATCGATATTTGCACCTTCATCTAATGCATCTGGGAAGACACATACAGAATACCCTTCAAATGGAGATTTATCTCTATTTAATCCAGCAGATAATAATGCTGCAGGGCCGTGACATAATGTGATAACAAATTTATCATAATCTAATGCCCAATCTAAAGCTTGTTGAACATCTTCACTTTCAGAAATACCAACAACAGCAGCATGTCCACCAGGGATGAAGAGTGAAATATAATCAGAATCAGGACCAAGTTCATTTTTGATAACTTCAGATAATACTTTAGGTTGTTTTAACTTTTCTTTTAGCTTGTTATATGTTTCTTGTACAGCTTCATCTTCCGTAGGCATTGCCCAGTGCTCTAGTTTGACAGGGTAACCAGTTAATGTAGCAACATCTACATCGAAGCCTGCTTCCATTAAATGATGTAACGGTAATAGCATTTCAACTGGATGATTTCCTGTTGAGAACATTTTACCGTTCTCTAATAATACATAACGTTCTTCAGCGGCAATCATTAATACTTTCCATTTGCCACCAGTATAAGCATTTTTATGATTAACACCATTAAAGTCTGTTTTAGGCGCAGTATATTGACTTAATGAATATGGGGAAGGGAAAAATGCATTATCCTCCGCTTTGTCAGGGGTTGGTGCTTTACTTAATTGACTAGAATCTTGAGTCATTTATATTCCTTCTTTCCTAAGTTTGTATGCTTATATCCATGAAAATAGCTTCTTAAACATTCAATAACGCATTAATCATACTGAATCATCAATAAAAAAGTGTACTTAGACATCATAGTTGAGTCAAAGTACACAGTTATAATGATTTATTGAATATTTTCGAAAACAACATTTTGTTTTTTTAATTCTTCTTCAATGTTTTTAGGCAGGCTACAATTTTTAAATGTTACATGATCAAAGACACAATGTTTTAATTTGATATTTTCAAATGTTGAATTGCTAATTTCTGTCTTTTTAAAAACAACATTTTTAAATACAGTGTCTGTGATTTTAACTTCACTAAAAGTATTTCCATCGAATACAACATCTTGGAATATCGTATTATTGATCGTCGTTTCATCAAAAGTTGTATTTTCAAAAGAAATTTTTTTGAAGAGGTTTTTATAAAAATTCACTTGTTCAAAAATACAATCATTCATACTGCTATTAACCACTTTACTATTAGAAATAGCATTAATATTTTTGAAAATACCTTCATCAAAATTACAATTTTTAAAACGACCTTTATTAACTTCTAATTCATCGTACATAGAATTTCTAAAATTAGTTGCTGTATGGTTTAAGTTTTTATAGTTTTCTTTAGTAAATACAGATAATGATAAGTCTTTGTTTGACATCTTATTGCGAACTCCTTTACTTGTATTATCCATGAAAATGTATGAACGGTATTACCATTATCATAACAGAATAAAGTCGATGGCACATTTGATTGAATTTGAAAATAGTGATGTAAAAAATATAAATATTTATAAACTATGAAATTGCAAATTTGAGCACAATCATTTATAATTCATACCTGTTAAATAAGAATTAATGACTACATTTGAGAAAGAAGGGAATGTTCAATTATCGAATGAATTAAGGATAATTGAATATATAAAATATGATTGCATATGACTTAATAGGAGAGACACCTCTCGTGTTGTTAGAAAGCTTTAGTGATGAAAATGTAAAAATTTATGCTAAACTCGAACAATTCAATCCAGGTGGAAGTGTCAAAGATCGACTTGGCAAGTATTTAGTTGAACAAGCAATTGAAGAGGGGCGTCTACATCGTGGTGATACTATTGTAGAAGCTACAGCTGGTAATACAGGGATTGGTTTAGCAATAGCTGCCAATCGTTACCAACTTAATTGCGTGATATTTGCACCAGAAGGCTTTTCCGAAGAAAAAATATCAATTATGCGTGCGTTAGGTGCTGATGTTAAAAGAACTGTAAAAGCTGAAGGTATGATAGGCGCACAACAAGTTGCTCGACAATATGCTAAAGACACACAATCAATTTATATGAATCAATTTGAAACAGCACATAATCCAGATGCCTATACTAATACATTAGGTAAAGAGTTAACAGATGAATTGAATCATATTGATTACTTTGTTGCTGGTGCTGGTTCAGGTGGTACATTTACAGGCGTTGCGAGACACTTACAGCCATTGGGTGTTAAAAATTATATCGTCGAACCGGAGGGATCGATATTAAATGGTGGTCCAAGTCATGCGCATGCCACAGAAGGTATTGGTTCTGAAAAATGGCCAGATTTTCTAGAGAAATCATTAGTAGAAGGCATTTTTACAATTAGTGATCAACATGCCTTTGACAATGTAAAAGCCATCGCGAAACAAGAGGGGTTATTAGTAGGTAGCTCATCCGGTGCTGCACTACAAGGTGCACTTGAATTAAAAAACCAAATAAATAAGGGTATTATCGTGACGATATTCCCAGATGGTAGCGACCGATACATGTCAAAACAAATATTTAATTATAAGGAGAATGAGAATAATGAATAAAAAAACACAAATGATACATGGTGGACATACAACAGATGATTATACAGGTGCTGTAACCACTCCAATTTACCAAACAAGTACTTATTTACAAGACGATATCGGAGATTTACGCCAAGGATATGAGTATTCACGTACTGCAAATCCAACACGTGCATCTTTAGAAGGTGTTATTGCAGACTTAGAACATGGTAAACATGGTTTCGCATTTGGTTCAGGCATGGCAGCTATTAGTGCAGTGATTATGTTATTAGATAAAGGAGACCACCTTATTTTAAATTCAGATGTATACGGTGGTACGTACCGCGCTTTAACAAAAGTATTTACACGCTTCGGATTAGACGTAGATTTTGTAGATACAACTAATATTGAAAATGTTGAGAAATATATTAAACCAGAAACAAAAATGTTATATATCGAAACGCCTTCTAATCCATTATTACGTGTGACCGATATTAAAGGTGCTGTAGAGATTGCTAAAAAGCATAACCTTATTTCTGTAGTAGATAATACATTTATGACACCTTATTACCAGAATCCATTAGATTTTGGTATTGATATAGTTTTACATTCTGCTACTAAATATATTGGTGGACATAGTGATGTAGTTGCGGGATTAGTAGTGACTGCAGATGATGAATTAGGAGAACGTATAGGCTTTATCTCTAATTCTACAGGTGGTGTGCTTGGACCACAAGATAGCTATTTATTAGTAAGAGGCATCAAGACGTTAGGCTTACGTATGGAACAAATTAATCGTAACGTAGAGGCAGTCATTGATATGTTACAGGCTCACGATAGCGTACAAAAAGTATTCCATCCAAGTATTAAAAGTCACTTAAACTATGATGTTCATGTTGCACAGGCAGATGGACATACAGGCGTTATTGCATTTGAAGTGAAAGACACAGAAGCTGCTAAACAAGTGATTCATGCTACGCAATACTTTACGCTAGCTGAAAGTTTAGGGGCAGTAGAAAGTTTAATCTCAGTTCCTGCATTAATGACACATGCATCTATTCCAGCAGATGTACGCGCTAAAGAAGGTATCACAGATGGATTAATCCGTTTATCAATTGGTATTGAAGATACAGATGATTTAGTCAATGATTTAAAACAAGCACTTGATACATTAAACTAATGCTATCACTATTTTTTAAGGTCTAGGGAGTTGTCCCTAGACCTTTTTTATGAACAACTACATTGATAAAGATAATTATCTTTCATTAGGATGTGAATTGTGTTAAAGTAGTTAGACAATCAAATATCTTGATTATCAAGATAAATTGAGGTGGTTTTAAAATGAATGATGATAACATTCAAAATGATGTTAGCCATGAGGACATTGTAACTTCATTTAGAGATTTAGGACGGCGAGTTGTTTTATACCAACATAAAATTGCCGAACAATTAGATGTGTATAACCATGATTGGACTACGATTGATATGTTAAGTGAGACGGGGCCAATCACTGCTGGTGAATTAGGTAGAAGAGTTGGACTTACAACGGGAAGTGTTACAGCACTGGTCGATCGATTAGAAAGTGCAGGCTATGTTAAACGTGAGCGTCATCCTAAAGATCGTCGAAGTATTATGATTGTTCCACAATATGAAGATAAATCAGAAGTACAACATGCTTATGAAACATTGAATCAACATATGATTGAAATGACAAATCAATATACGGCAGAACAAATGGAAACCATTCAGTCGTTTCTAAAAGCAACAACAGCTATTTTAGATAATGAAATTGAAAGTAAGAAATAAAATAAAGAAAAAGAAGGTCTTATTATGAAAATTAATCATATTAATATAACGGTCAATGATGTAAAAACAACGCGAGCATTTTTTGAAAAGTATTTTGATTTAGTTTGTATTGGTAGCGCTGGCAATATGTTTGCAGCTATGAATGACGAAGATGGATTTCTATTCAATTTAATAGAAGGGGAAAATATTAACTACCCAGATACATTCCATATTGGTTTCCCGCAAGAAAGTAAAGAAGAAGTGGATCGTATACACCAAATTTTAAAAAATGACGGGTATGAAGTATGGGATCCTGAAATGGCACATGCAACATATACTTTTTACTTTAAGGCACCAGGTAATTTTACAGTAGAAGTCTATTGTGAAGTACAAGAAAAGACAGAAACATATGTACACTCATATTTCGAAGACTACAATAAATAGAATGTAAAATATTGGCATTTTGAAGATATAAAATAGATAGTAACTGAGACATGGTGAATTGTCTCAGTTTTTTTATGTAAAAATATAGACGGAAAATTTTCTTATAATTCATAATTTAGCTAATATTGTGCGTGTTTCAAATCGAGATTATTCCTATATTGTCAGGGTATGCGAATTATGTAGATGAATTTTAAGAGAGGAGTTATGTTAATGATTTTTGAAACTATGGAACAAGAAGATTATGAACAAATGGTATTTTGCCAAGATCAATCAACAGGTTTAAAGGCAATTATTTGTATTCATGATACAACGCTTGGACCAGCATTAGGTGGTTGTCGTGTGCGAAATGATTATGCATCAGAAGAAGAAGCAATTGAGGATGCGATGAATTTAGCACGTGGAATGACATATAAAAATGCTGCAGCTGGCTTAGACCTTGGTGGAGGTAAGACAGTAGTGATGGGCTCACCTAATAAAGAAGATGAAGAAGCATTCTATAGAGCATTAGGACGTTATGTTCATACATTAAATGGACGTTATTATACAGCTGAAGATGTGGGTACATCAGAACATGAAATGAACCTTATCCACAAAGAAACGCCTTATGTTTGTGGTACAAGTAAGTCATTTGGTTCAGCAGGTAATCCAAGTCCTATGACAGCTTATGGCATATATATTGCTATGAAGCGTACGGCTTTAGAACAATTTAACGGTGAATCTCTTGAAGGTAAGACCGTAGCAGTTCAAGGTGTGGGACATGTATCATATGAACTTTGTCGCCTATTACATGAAGATGGTGTTAAGTTGATTGTTACTGATATTAATAAAGATAATGCACAACGTGCAGTAGATGAGTTTAACGCGACATTTGTTGAACCAGATGACATCTTTTCAGTAGAAGCGGACATCTTCGCGCCATGTGCACTCGGTGGTATATTAAATGACGATACAATTCCTCAATTAAAAGTCAAAGCGATTTGTGGTTCAGCAAACAACCAATTAAAAGATGAAAACAGACATAGTCAAATGCTAGAAGAAAAAGGTATATTATATGCACCAGATTATATTGTGAATAGCGGTGGCGTAATCAACACTGCGGATGAGTTGAATGGATATAATGAAACGCGTGCTAAGGAAAGTATTGAAGGTATAGATAAAATTGTGAAACATATCTTTGATATCGCCAAAGAACAACATAAAACCCCATTAGAAGCGTCACAACATTTTGCAGAAACTCGATTGAAACAAATGTCCCATATTCAAGATATTAGAAAATAAAATGACTGAAAATATTAATACAGAAACCCAGGATTAATGTCCTGGGTTTTTTTAATTGTGAGTCGATCGGTAAAGTGTACAAACAAAAAAATCATGGAATATTATATTAACGAATAATGATATTAAAAAATAAATATGAATATTCGGGTTTATCATTAATGAATTCGGTTAATAGAAATATACGAAAGCACAACTTTATTATTTTATACATGTAACATAATAAAATTAAATATTTTAAAATATGAATCGTTTATTAAATGAATAAGCAAATTGAGTTGAGCTCCAAAGAATTTATCGGTAGATATTTTATTTGCATCAATTTGATAGAATTTGCAATTTTATTTAAGATGAATAATAAATATTTTTTCGCTTTTAAGAGAAAATAATTCTATTTGTCTTTGAATATAAAGTAAGGTTATATATGGTTTTGCAACATTTGTAAAATTTCAATCAATTAAGTATTATATGTATATACAATGTTAAAGTTGTGCAAAATATATGAGGTGATTCATGAATGAAGAATAAACAAGGCTTTTTACCAAACAAATTAAACAAATATGCAATCAGAAAATTTACGGTAGGTACTGCATCGTTATTAATAGGTGCGACATTAGTATTTGGCGTAGGAAATGTAGCGAGAGCAGATGAATTAGATAATGCATCGTCACAAAATAACGACGGAAACAAAGATAAAAGTGAACCTGTCGATATAACCGAACTGACTAATACTAACGAAACAGCTAGTACAGAGGATCAAGCAACTGACAAAGCAACTACAAATGCGTCAGAAGAAGCTAGTAATGCTGATCAAACGACAGCAACGACTCAAGATACTAGTCAAACAGAAAAATCTAATGCGGAAGAGACACAAAGTACCGAACAAGCAAACACAGAAAAAGCTTCTTCAAATCAAACAACAAAAGACTCCTCTAATATAGAACAAGACACAATTAATAAAACAAATGATAAACCATCAACAACTGATAAGACAGCAACGACTCAAGATAAACAACCAACTAATAATAAGACAGTCAATACTAAAGAGAATCAAACTAATTCAGTTTCTCAAGATAAACAAACTTCAGATAAAACTTCTACAGATAAAACTCCAGTAAAAGCAACTTCTAACAAAACAACACCAACAACTGACAAAACTACTACGAAAAAAGTAACTGACAAAAAATCAGATAAAGAGACTGCTCAAAAAGCAACTGACAAAACATCGACAGACAAAGCGACAACAAAATCAACAGATAAACCATCGGCTAATAAGAAAGCGATTTCTAACAAAAAGACGACGGCTCAACCAAAAGCAACAACTAAGAAATCAACTAAAGCTGAAACAACAGAACTATCTAAAAAATTAGCTCAATCTAAAAATAAAGAACAAGCTGTTCAATCATTCTTAAATGATCAAGTGTCTAAAACATAAGCGAAAGAAATTTTAAATAATACAGATGTTGATTTCAATAAAGCAACTGATGAAGAAATTAATCAAGCCGTTTTACAAGCAGCCTTAACTGAAATGGCAAACAAACAGAAGAGTACAGAAACATTAGCTACACCACCTAGAACTAGAACGTTTATGCGTGCAATGGCTACACCTAGAATGTTGGCAGCAGCTGTTACGAATACAGATCAAAATGTTCAAAAATCTTTAGCAACATCAGATAACTATACATTTGCGTCATTAGTTTTTGACCCGGAGGCTTTAGATTCAGATGCTGTTAAAAATAGTACATCAATTCCATTTAATATTGATGCTTATATGTCGGGTGCTAACTCAGGAACAAGATATAAAATCGACTTAAACTTAGACTCTAAAATTGCTGATCATGTAACGAAAATATCAGTTAACCCAGCTGGAAGTAATACGCCGGTTCAATTTACAAGATTAAAAAACGATGACGGTACACCTTCTAATATTTGGGAAGTCAATTATATTCGAGCTAGCGGTGGATTATTTGGTGGTGCAGAAATTTTAGCATCTAAAACTGCATCAGGCGGTAAAATTGAATTAGATGATACTGTAGGAAATATTTTAAATAATGCTGGAGATTTATCTAATAATAAATTAAATTATCAAATTTATGTTCGAGATTCTTCTAATAATACAATTATTCGTACGTCTGAAAGTAGTGGTTACTTCCTTACAGATGCTGATAAAGATTTAGTTTCTTTAAACAACAATAAATCAACAGCAAACGCAAATGATTTTAAAGCAAGTAGTGGTACAGCTAGTTTAGACACTAAAGTAGGCAATAATGGCGCAATTATCGTTGACCAACAAGTTATCAAAGATGGTATCTTCGGATATGGTGGCGCTCAAAATAAACAATGGAGTTATAATTACCAAATTGATAAAGATTTAATTCCATTTATTCAAAGTGTTGAATTAGATAAATATGATTATGATGGATTAAAAGGTTTTGATAAAACTTATAATGCTGCTAACAAAGTGGCAGATTTATCTATCGATGCCAACGGTAATGGTACGATTACAGCAAGTGATTTAAATAAATTAATCGAATTTAATAATGGTTTACCTGAAACAGTAGGTATGAGAATCGTTATTAAATTAAATCAAAGTCCAAATAATATTTTAACTAAAGATGCACAATATGATGCCAAAGGTAATTTAATTAGTTCTACAACTGACCAAGTTGAAGACTTTACATTTGCTGGATACCTTACTGATAATGCTGGTAAATTAATTAATAATACATTAGGTACATCTTCATTAGAATTACAAGACTATGATAAAGATGGCTTATTAGATCGATATGAAAGAGAAGTATCATTAACTGATCCAAATAATGCAGATACAGATGGCGATACTAAAAATGATGGAGACGAAGTGAAAACATATCATACGTCACCATTAGTAGGTCAGCCGAATGCTGCAGATATTACGATTAATGACACTAAAGTTAGTGGTTCAGTAACGTTAAAACCAAATGCAGGTACACAAACTGCCAAAGTTATTAATTCAACAGGTCAAGTTATTGGTACGTCTACTGTTAATAGTGATGGTACATTTACTGTAACGATTCCAAAATCAGCTGCTGGTCAATACACAATTGCTATTGATGCACCAAATTATGATAATGATGAAACAAATACATTTAATATTGTAGATAATACTATTGTTCCAGCACCATTAGTGGATCCTGTCGATGATAACGACACGACTATTGGCGTACATGGTACTGCTGGTTCAACAGTGACAGTAAAAGATAGTAATAACAATGTCATTGGTACAGTTACATTAGGTGCAAACAGTACAACTGGTACGTTAACATTATCAAAACCTTTAGCTGCTGGAACTCAATTAACATCAACTGCAACTAAAAATGGTAAAACAAGTGCGGTTTCACCAACAGTAACAGTAACAGATGCAACAGCACCAGATGCGCCAGTGATTAACCCGGTAACAAGTGATGATACAACGGTTACAGGTAAAGCAGAGCCAAACTCAACAGTAACAGTGACATTCCCGGATGGCACAACAGCAACAGGCAATACAGATGCAGATGGTAATTATGTGATTGATATTCCATCTAACGAAGATCTAAAAGGCGGCGAAACATTACCAGTTACATCTACAGATAAAGCTGGCAATACATCTCAACCTGCGTCAACAGTGGTAACAGATACAACAGCACCAACAGTACCATCAGTGAATCCAGTATCTAGTGAAGATAAAACAGTTACAGGTAAAGCAGAACCAGGTTCAACAGTAACAGTAACATTCCCAGATGGTACGACAGCTAGTGGTACGACAGACGCAGATGGAAACTATACAATAGACATTCCAGCGAATGAAGACTTAAAAGGCGGCGAAACATTACCAGTTACAGCGACAGACAAAGACGGTAATAAATCAGAAGAAGCAACAACAACAGTTTCTGACAAAACGGCACCAGAAGCGCCAACAGTCAATCCAGTAACAAGTGACGATACACAAATCACTGGTAAAGCGGAGCCAAACTCAACAGTAACGGTAACATTCCCGGATGGTCATACAGCTAGTGGCACAACAGATGCAGATGGAAACTATGTTATCAATATCCCTTCAAGCGAAGACTTAAAAGGCGGCGAAACATTACCAGTTACAGCAACAGACAAAGCTGGAAACACATCTGAACAAGCATCAACAGTGGTAACAGATACAACAGCACCAACAGTACCATCAGTGAATCCAGTGACAAGTGATGATACGCAAATTACAGGTAAAGCAGAGCCAAATTCAACAGTAACAGTGACATTCCCGGATGGTACGACAGCTACTGGAACGACGGACGCAGATGGAAACTACACAATAGATATTCCAGCGAATGAAGATCTAAAAGGTGGCGAAACATTACCAGTTACTGCAACAGATAAAGATGGTAATCAATCAGAGCCAGCAACAACAGTAGTAACGGATACAACAGCACCAACAGTACCATCAGTAAATCCAGTAACAAGCGATGATACGCAAATTACAGGTAAAGCAGAGCCAGGATCAACAGTGACAGTAACATTCCCAGATGGAAATACAGCTACTGGTACAACAGATGCAGATGGCAATTACGTGATTAATATTCCGAGTGGTGAAGACTTAAAAGGTGGAGAGACGCTACCGGTTACTGCGACAGATAAAGATGGTAATAAATCAGAGCCAGCAACAACAGTAGTAACAGATACAACAGCACCAACAGTACCGACTGTTAATCCGGTAACAAGCGATGATAAGACAATCACAGGTAAAGCGGAACCAGGATCAACAGTGACAGTAACATTCCCAGACGGAAATACGGCTAGTGGTACAACAGATGAGGATGGAAATTACACAATTACTATCCCAACTAATGAAGACTTAAAAGGTGGAGAAGCATTACCAGTTACATCAACAGATAAAGCTGGCAACACATCAGCACCGGCAACAACAACAGTAACAGATACAACAGCACCAATAGCACCGTCTGTAAATCCAGTAACAAGTGATGATACGCAAATTACAGGTAAAGCAGAACCAGGCTCAACAGTAACAGTAACGTTCCCAGATGGTACAAAAGCAAGTGGAACAACAGATGCAGATGGCAATTATGTTATCGATATTCCAGCTAACGAAGATCTAAAAGGTGGAGAAACATTACCAGTAACAGCTACAGATAAAGCTGGAAACCAATCTGGAGAAACTACAACAACAGTAACAGATACAACAGCACCAACAGCACCTTCTGTAAACCCAGTAACAAGTGATGATAAGACAATCACAGGTAAAGCAGAACCAGGCTCAACAGTAACAGTAACGTTCCCAGATGGTACAACAACTACTGGTACAGCTGATCAAGATGGTAATTATGTGATTGACATTCCAGCTAACGAAGATCTAAAAGGTGGAGAAACATTACCAGTTACTGCAACAGATAAAGATGGTAATAAATCAGAGCCTACATCAACAGTAGTAACAGATACAACAGCGCCAACAGTACCTTCTGTCAACCCAGTAACAAGTGATGACACGCAAATCACAGGTAAAGCAGAACCAGGCTCAACAGTAACAGTAACGTTCCCAGATGGTACAACAACTACTGGTACAGCTGATCAAGATGGTAATTATGTGATTGACATCCCATCTAACGAAGACTTAAAAGGTGGCGAAACACTACCGGTTACTGCAACAGATAAAGATGGTAATAAATCAGAACCAGCAACAACAGTAGTGACAGATACAACAGCGCCAACAGTACCATCTGTCAACCCAGTAACAAGTGATGATAAGACAATCACAGGTAAAGCGGAACCAGGATCAACAGTGACAGTAACGTTCCCAGATGGAAACACAGCGACAGGAACAACAGATGCGGATGGCAATTATGTTATCAATATTCCATCTAGCGAAGACTTAAAAGGTGGCGAAACATTACCGGTTACAGCAACAGACAAAGATGGTAATAAATCAGAACCAGCAACAACAGTAGTGACAGATACAACAGCACCATCAACACCGACTGTCAACCCAGTAACAAGTGACGATACACAGATCACAGGTAAAGCGGAACCAGGTTCAACGGTAACAGTAACGTTCCCAGATGGTAAAACTGCAAGTAGTACAACAGACGCAGATGGAAACTATGTCATCAATATTCCTTCAAGCGAAGACTTAAAAGGTGGAGAAGAGTTACCGGTAACAGCTACAGATAAAGCTGGTAATACGTCTGATAAAGCAACAACAGTGGTAACAGATACAACAGCGCCAACGGTACCATCTGTAAACCCAGTAACAAGTGATGATACACAAATCACAGGTAAAGCAGAGCCAAACTCAACAGTGACAGTAACATTCCCAGATGGCACGAAAGCTAGTGGCACAACAGATGCAGATGGTAATTATGTGATTGACATCCCAGCAAACGAAGATCTAAAAGGTGGCGAAACATTACCTGTAACAGCTACAGATAAAGACGGTAATGAATCACAACCAGCAACAACAGTAGTGACAGACACAACAGCACCAACAGTACCATCAGTTAATCCGGTAACAAGTGATGATAAGACAATTACAGGTAAAGCGGAACCAGGTTCAACGGTAACAGTGACGTTCCCAGATGGCACGAAAGCTAGTGGCACAACAGATGCGGACGGTAACTATGTGATTAATATTCCTGCCAACGAAGATCTAAAAGGCGGCGAAACATTACCAGTTACTGCAACAGATAAAGATGGTAACGAATCAGAACCAGCAACAACAGTAGTGACAGATACAACAGCACCAACTGTACCGACAATTAATCCAGTAACAAGTGATGATACACAAATCACAGGTAAAGCAGAGCCAGGCTCAACAGTAACAGTGACATTCCCTGATGGCACGAAAGCAACTGGTAAAACAGATGCAGATGGCAATTATGTGATTAATATTCCTGCCAACGAAGATCTAAAAGGCGGCGAAACATTACCAGTAACAGCTACAGATAAAGACGGTAATGAATCACAACCGTCAACAACAGTAGTGACAGACACGACAGCACCAACTGTACCGACAATCAATCCGGTAACAAGTGAAGACAAAACAATTACAGGTAAAGCGGAACCAGGTTCAACAGTGACAGTGACGTTCCCAGATGGCACAAAGGCAACAGGTAAAACAGATGATAACGGCAATTATGTCATCGATATTCCTGCCAACGAAGATCTAAAAGGTGGCGAAACATTACCAGTGACGTCTACAGATAAAGATGGTAATACGTCAGAACCAACAACAACAGTAGTAACAGACACAACAGCACCATCTGTACCGACAATCAATCCGGTAACAAGTGATGATACACAAATCACAGGTAAAGCAGAGCCAAACTCAACAGTGACGGTAACATTCCCAGATGGCACAACAACGACTGGTAAAACAGATGAAAACGGTAACTATGTGATCGATATTCCATCTAATGAAGACCTAAAAGGTGGAGAAACATTACCAGTCACAGCGACTGACAAAGATGGCAATACGTCAGAACCAGCAACAACAGTGGTAACAGACACAACAGCACCAACAGTACCAACTATCAACCCAGTGACAAGTGAAGATAAAACAATCACAGGTAAAGCGGAACCAGGCTCAACAGTAACAGTGACGTTCCCAGATGGCACAACGGCAACTGGCACAACAGATAATAATGGTAATTATGTCATCAATATTCCAACTAATGAAGACTTAAAAGGTGGAGAAACATTACCAGTGACGTCTACAGATAAAGATGGTAATACGTCAGAACCAGCATCAACAGTAGTAACAGACACAACAGCACCATCTGTACCAACTGTTAATCCGGTAACAAGTGATGATACACAAATCACAGGTAAAGCAGAACCAGGCTCAACAGTAACGGTAACATTCCCAGATGGCACAACAGCAACTGGTACAGCTGATCAAGATGGTAATTATGTGATTGACATTCCATCTAACGAAGACTTAAAAGGTGGAGAAACATTACCAGTAACGTCTACTGATAAAGATGGTAATCAATCAGAGCCAGCAAAAACAGTAGTGACAGACACAACAGCACCATCTGTACCTACAATCAATCCGGTAACAAGTGATGATACACAAATTACAGGTAAAGCAGAGCCAGGCTCAACAGTGACAGTAACATTCCCAGATGGCACAACGGCAACAGGTAAAACAGATGATAACGGTAATTATGTGATTGATATTCCATCTAACGAAGATCTAAAAGGCGGAGAAACATTACCAGTCACAGCGACTGACAAAGATGGCAATACGTCAGAACCAGCAACAACAGT